>MDTE01153984.1_pt1 | contig 15069 bp, 13 predicted proteins | sample 811231 | NCBI WGS metagenome assembly MDTE01 (sample SAMN05326651, study PRJNA326480) | marine metagenome | isolation source: seawater | place: Indian Ocean: Red Sea | collected 2010 | reverse complement strand
TACATAAATTATTTAGAAAAAGGATTTTTTTTAGGTACAGGTATTCATAAAGATAGATATCATAAATATAAATGTGTTATAGGGCATGAATTTATATTGATAAAAAAAGATGAAAATGAAAGTAAGATAAAAAAAAATTATGTTAATTATGATTCTAGTTACCGTTATTTTGATATAATTTTAGATTATAGATATGATACAAGAGATATTTATATTGATCCCTCTATTGGGAGATTACTTAGATTAATTATAAATCCCAAGATAGGAATATCTACAAATCATCGCCTTAATGTAGATTTATCAATAAGAAATTACTTTAAAATATCTAATATACCTCTAGATCCGATAGTTTCTTTGTATTCAAAGTTAGTTTTTAAATCAACAAAAAATATACCAGTTTTTGAAAATTTATCTTTAGGTGGTGAAGATTTTGTCAGAGGATATTCTCCTGTATTTGAATTAAATAATAAAAAAATAAAAAATAATCTTGAAGGAACTCAAATTATTTATCAAAATATTGAGCTTCAACATACATTAGTAGAACGAAAAAGTGTTAACGGGATTGAGTTAGGAGCTGATATTGCATATTTTTTTGATTTAGGTGTGGCTGATTATAAAATCTATTCTCTTAAATTTAATAATCTTATTTATGGATATGGATGTGGACTGAGATTATTTATTTCAGGATTAGGAGTAATTAATTTTGATATTGGATTTAACCCATATGGAGACTGGTATTTTCATCCATCAGATGATTGATTAAAAAGATTATGAAATAACATGATTTTGTGAAATCTATTTTCATTCCCATTTACCATCCTTACAATATTACTTCTATGTGTAAAAATTATAAATAAACTAAAGAAAATAATAAAGGGCAAAAAGTACAAATTATTAATTGAACTGTAAAAAATATATGAAATAATAATCATGAAAATACTTGTTAGAATAGTACTTAAACCAACATATCCAGATAGAATTAATATTAATAGCCAAATAAAAAAACCAAGAATAACAATAGGCCAATAAATAGCTAAGATCATCCCAATGGCTGTCGCAGCACCCTTCCCACCAATAAAATTATAATATACTGGATAAACATGGCCTACAACTGCAAAAAAACCACATAAAATAATTATTAGATCATTGCTATACATTATGGAAGAATCAAATTGGAGAAAAAGTGTAGGTATATATTTAGTTGCAATATAGCCTTTGAAAATATCAATTATTATTACTAATCCACCAAATACAGCCCCCTGTGTTCTAAATGCATTTGTTCCACCAGCGTTTTTACTACCCATCGTTCTAATATCAAAACCTAAAAATTTTCCTAAAAGTAGACTTCCAGAAACTGAGCCAATTAAATAGCTCAGCATTATATTAATAATAATTATCATAAAATAAATTTAAGAAATTTGAATTGAGGCTGCTAAGCTGCCTGGACCAGCATGAATTCCAAGGGCACACCCAAGGTCCATAACATAAATAGAATTTATGTTATTATGTCCTTTTTGTATTAGAGATGATAATTTTTCTCCATCACTTAATGCATTACTATGAGCAATAGAAATATTATAAGATTTATTTGGGTCCATTTTACCTAAAATAGTTTTACTAAATTTTTCTGGAAAATTAGCTGTTCCAAAGATAGCACCACTTGCACCTATATTGCCTTCATTTTTTATATTTAAAATAGGTCGTAAATTAAGGATGTCAGCAATTTTTTTAACCCAAGCAGGTAATCGACCTCCTCTTACTATATAGGTTAAATCTTTAACAATTAAATAAACATCTGTTTGAGAAATTATCTCAGGTAAGAGTTCAATTATTTCCTCATGTTTCTTTCCAGACTTTGCCAAATGGGCAATCTTCATAACAATGAGTCCTAGCCCCACAGAAGCAGATAATCCATCAATAACATTTATTTTAGTATCCTCAAGTCTTTTAGATGCATTAGTAGCTGATTGAAAAGTTCCACTAAGAACTTTGGGTAAATGTACAGAAATTATTGATTCGTAGTGGGTTTTTAAAAACTGATATTGTCTTCTAAAATCACCTGGAGTTGGCTGAGATGTTTGAGGATGATTGGGATTAATAGATAATTCATTATAAAATTCTTCTGCTGTTTGTGAAATTTTATCAATATAGCCAACATCTCCAAAATTATAACGAACAGGGACAGTGTGAATATCTAAATCTAAATCTTCTGGAAGATCTGCTCCTGTATCAGTTACAATAGCAATTCCTTTGGATTTATGGTTACTAACAGTTGCTTGTTGCTTCCACATATCATCTGCTTTTTCACCTTCAACATTACCAAATTTAGAACAATGAGAATAAATTTCAGAAGGTGAATTAGAATGAATATGCACCTTTGCTTTAGTTTTATTACCAGCAACAACTAAACTATCACCTAATGGTACTAACTCTTCACGTAGTTTTTGGTGACTTATTCCATTGCCTTTAATAATACATTCAGTACAATACCTAAATTTTGATTCATCATATTCGGTAGAATCACTATGCAAATCAATTGTAATTTTTTTGTTTTTTAGATCAGTTTTAAAACCTTTAACATCACCATTTTTAATAAAATTAAAAATTCCGTGAAGCAGATCAACAAATCCTTGAGCTCCGGCATCAACTACTCCAGCTTTTTTAAGGACAGCTAAAAGATTAGGAGTGTTCTCTAAAGATTTCTCAGCCTCCTTGATGCCACCTTCTAAAAGTTGTTCAAAGTCATTTGATTGATTTTTAATTAATTTTATTAACTGATTTGAAAAATCCGTTAATACCGTTAAGATAGTTCCTTCTTTAGGTTCAGAGAGTGCATCTCTTGCATATTCTGAACCAAACTGTATAGCTTTAGAAAATGATTCCGGAGTCATTTTATCACATCCTGCTGCACCATCACTCAGTCCTTGAAAAAATTGAGCTAAAATAACACCGGAGTTACCTCTAGCTCCATCTAATGCTGCATCAGCTATGATAGCAAGCATATCATCAACTCGAGTCATTTCATTTTTTGAAGTTTTATCAAGAATTGAAGATAGGGTAAACGCCATATTAGTCCCTGTGTCTCCATCGGGGACAGGAAAAACATTAATTTTATTTAGGTACTCTTGACGAGAAAGCACATTATTAGCACCTGCTATTAATGCGCGTCGCATACGTGCGCCATCTAGATATGTAATTTTATTTATCATCTTATGTTTGTCGAACAAGCCAGTATCTTACAAATATTATTTACAAAAAACAAGAAACATCTATTTTATAATTTAATGATACTATATAATTATGAAGTTATGAAAAATATTTTAATAATTTCATTGTTTTAAGCGCATCAAACCAACAATTAAAATGTTTTATAAAGTGAGTTTTAGTTGGTGAAGAATTTTGGATATTATTCCATACTTTTGCAATTTTTTCATTTATTAAAAAAGAAGAAAGTTCATATTGAATGTTTTTTGTTTGATTTAATAATTCATCTAATTGTTTTTTCCATGAAGAATATCCTAATAAAAGCCAAGCTTCTAGAGTATCATATGCTTGTTTTGAAAAGTATAATTTTTTGATTGATAAACCATTAATTAATTGATTTAGCCTAAATCCAGTTCCCAGATAAACTCTTTCTGTAGATCTAGGTGAGGGATGAACTAGAATTTTATTAATTTTATAAACACCACAATATTTTGTTAGTTCCTGTAGAAAATAAAAATCTTCTGTGGCCTTTTTTTTAGGCATACCCCCTACTGCACAATAAGCATCAACAGTACAAATCATAGTAGAGCCCATAGAAACATAACCATATGGAGATCCTGCGCTACTTATCATTTTAGCCGTCATAAACAAAAATTTTTCATATTGCCTAATTGCTTTTTCAATCTGTGCGTTAGTTGATTTAAGATGTTTGAAATTTACTATAGCCGCTTTGATTGCTTTTTTATTAAATTGATTAATTACAAATTGTAGATAACGGGGATTTAATAAAGTGTCAGCATCTGTAGTAAATAATAGACTTTTTTCATTATTTAAATAGGGTAAAGAAAGATCCATACCAATTTTCCTAGAGAGCCCAACGCCTCCATATTTATCAGGTAATTGTAAACCAGGAGTTGTTGCATCTACTACTGATAATTTGAAATTGAATTTGGATTTTTTAATAAATTCAAGAGTTTTATAATTATCAGCTAAGATTTTTTTAGGAGTATTATTAACACTATTAACAATCACCACAACTAAAGTATCATTTAATAAATTTGGATCATTATTATTTAAACTGATCAAAGTATTTGGCAAATATTTAGATTCATTAAATGCAGGTATAATTACGGCTTGATTAAATTTTTTTTTGGGTTTAGGATTTAGAAACCAAGGATTTAAAAGAGCTCTTTTTTTTAAATAGGAATTTGTTAAGTCCATCTTATTTATCAATGAGTTTTAGGATACTTATTAATTCTGTATTATCTACCCAATTTATTTTCACTCCATTTTTTTCTATATTTCGAAAAAATGTCATTTGTTTCTTTGCAAACTGATGTATCGCAGTATTTAGTTTAGATATCATCTCATTTTTAGAAATTTTTTTATTTAGAAAATGATTTATATATTTATACTCTAAACCGAAATCTTCAAGCCTTTTGGATGAGACTCCTTCTTTTAATAAAGATTCTACCTCCTTTACCATACCATTATTCAAACGATGAATTAATCTTGAAGTGATACGCTCTCGTATAATTTTTCTTGGATAATTTATTCCTATAACAGTTGTATTATAATTATTAAATTGTTTTATTGATTTTTTAGGGTTGAGCTGTTTTGGTTGTTTTCTATACAGTTCAACTTCTATATTCCTAATTATTCTTCTTTTAGTATCAGTTGGAACCTTATTTGATATTTTCGGTTTAATTTTCTCTAATTCTTTTTTTAATTGATTTAGATTTAGTTTTTCTAATTTTGACCTTAGCAATATATTTGGGGCAACTGGAGGTATTTGGAAATTAAGTAAAACTGATTTTATGTATAATCCTGTACCCCCACATAGTATAGGCTGTTTTTTCTTTGATTTGATATAATTGAAAGATATTTCAAAATCATTTAAAAATTTGGATAAATTATAGTTAAACATTGGATCGTGTATATCAATTAGGTGATAGGGAATTTTTTTATTATTTATAATGTATTCATCTAAATCTTTACCTGTCCCAATGTCCATTTTTTTATAAATTTGTCTTGAATCTGCTGAAATTATTTCTCCATTCAGTGTAAGGGCTAATTCAACGGCTAATTTTGTTTTCCCTGAAGCTGTAGGGCCTAAAACTACAATTAGATCTTTTGACTTATTTTTTGGATTATTTATAAGCATTATAAAAAAAATCGTTTATTTTGATATAGCTTTTTATTTAATAACTATTTGAGCTTTATATACGGATTGGATTTTATTTGCACTCTCAGTTAGATGTGCTTTTGTATATTCATCAAGAGGTATGTTTGAGTCTAAAGCTTTCCTAATCAATTCATAAAGATTATTTAAATTTATTCTAGATAATGCAACTGCATCTGTATGAAAATAGTTCTTTTCATTTAATAGAATAGTGCTAAGTACCTCAATATGGCTTTTTTGAAGATCCCTTCTAAAACTATTAATATTTTTGTTCTCATCTAACTCTGACCAAACAGATATTGTTATAGAATTAAATAATTCAGGTAATTTAAAAATTTCATCTTCTAAATCAAATTTGAGTTCATTATCACGTATACGATTTAAAATCCTTGGATGAAATAATCTATATAATGTACCTGTTTGTATAGATCTGATATAATCATGAATTGGATAATCAATGCGATTCATGCGCCAAACAGAACCTGTGAAATTAGAACCACGTTCTGGCGCTAATTTATTTAGTAGATCAGGATCAAAATAAAAAGCATTTTCATCTAGAATATGATAAAGTATAAATTGGAGAGATTCTCTTTGCTTTTTTGCAGGCACTATTTTAAATGGATTTTTAGCTCCCGGATCACCAACATGATGTCGACTATGGTATATTCCGCCAATATTTTTTGAAATATTTCTTGCGGCACTATAATAATCACGCAACCCTCTTCCAAAAACTCTTCTAATTTTTGAATATTGAACGCCATCTTTTTCAAAATATTCAGGAATCATATCGAGTAATTTATCAGCCATTTCAAATCTTTTTTTATAATAAGCCATTGGATCATTACTTAAATCCCACGCATTTGAGTGAGGATCAATTCCTCTAGTAGATAGTCCATAAGTGTCTTCGTCAGTCCCATATCTTAGAAGTGGGTCTGTATTTCTAGATGCGATATTGTCTAAGAATAACTTTTCTGAATATTTAGATCTATTAGGTTCTGCATATGCATATTCAATTGCCCACATATCATATACACCGGGTTGTGTTTGAAAGAAAGTTTTTTTATTAAAAATATTTATAGGCTGATAATCCATAACAGAGCCACTGATACCATATTTTTTAGTAAAATTTGAATCACTAAGTTGATTAATGCTATAAATTGAACTTCCTTTAAAATTATGTCTAAGTCCTAGAGTATGACCTACTTCATGTAAAATAAGATCAACAAGACCATTATGAATATAATTTTCAAATTCCAAATTTGTTTCTGATATTTGACCTGAAGCAGTCATTATATCCCAGCCAGAAGCCATTTCTTGTTTTAGATGCTCACCATACTGGCACATAGCTGTAGAGTTAGAATTTGGATGATATTTTTCTTCAGTATATTTAAAATCATCAGTGAATGTTTCAATCAACGGCATTACAAATTCTGTTTCTTCTTTATAAAAGGATCTAACAAAATCAGCACTGATTCTAATATCAGCATCATATAATTCACCTGTATATGGATTAGCTCTTGATGGCCCAACTGCATACCCTCGGCCAGGTTGAAACATCCATCGGATAGTACTATATCTTACATCTGCTGGATCCCAATCGGCATCATCAGGCATTTGTTTAACAACTATTGCATTTTTAAAACCAATAGCTTCAAATGCTTTATTCCATGCTAAAATACCTTCTCTAACTGCATCACGAAATTCATAAGGAACTGTATTTTCTATCCAATAAACAATAGGTTCTTTAGGCTCCGATATTTTTGCTTGGGGATTTTGTTTTTCAAGATTCCATCTGTTGATATATCGTACATAGGGAGAATCACTTTTTACATTGGTATAGTCTTGGAAGATTGTTGTAAAATGACCTATTCTATCATCAGCTAATCTTGGTTCATAGTTAGAATCAGGAATAGCAGAAAGACTAATGTTATAAAATATTTGTACACTTGTAGAGCTTGGTAAAGTATAGATATATTTCCCCTTTTTCCCTTTAAAATGTAGTGCCATTTCAATTTCTGTATTCATAGGAAAGGATTTAATGCTTTCGAAGTAGCTATCTTTTTTATCAAAAGTATAAACTCCTTGACTTTTTCTACTAACTTCTTCAATATCATAGATGAAGAGTTTACTTATATCAACTAAAATAGCACCTGTGTTTATGTTAGGTCGGCTTATGATAGTTGATGATGAGAGGATAGAATTAGAAGCATGTCTATCAATTGATCGTTTAAATGGAGATATTTCATCTGCTCTAAACTTAACATTGACATTAATAAATTGAATGCGTTCTCCAATTTTTTTAAACATGAAAGGAAATTCATTCATCATTGAACTTCCATCTAAATAATAACCATCACCAGATTGCCTTGTAAGTCCAGCTAAATAAACTTTTTCAAATTGCTCTGGTAGTATTGCAATAAATGCTTGATTATTTTTTTTGTTCCAATATAAAGTAAATAAGCCCTCAATTTTATCGCAATTACTGACTATTTCTTTAAAAGATTTTTTTTTATCTTTTGTTTTTGTTTCCTTGATTTTTTTTATTTTATTAGCTGTGGTATCATTAATCAAAAAATCAATATTTAAATCTGGATAAGTATTTGTGAATACAAATTCAAAAAATAATAAAATTATTATGCAAAGTAATTTCTTCATGAATATTTAATAGAATATATGTTAAAGAAGGTACAAATATTTCAATAATTCTTAATAAATATATTTTTATTTTTCTATATTTAAAAAATTACTAATTATTTTCATTCCAAATTTAGTTAAGATTGATTCTGGATGGAATTGTAATCCAAAAATAGGATATTTTTGATGTTGTATTCCCATAATGGTTCCATTTACCATTTGTGCTATTATTCTTAATGATTTTGGGAGCTTTTTTTTATCTACTATTAAAGAGTGATATCTAGTAGCTTCAAATGTTATTGGTATGCTATCAAATAATAATGATTGATCATGATTTATAAAAGAAGTTTTACCGTGAACAATATTTTTCAATTTTTTAATTTTTGCACCGAATGCTAAAGCGATAGCTTGATGACCTAAGCATATACCTAAAATAGGTATACTCCGATCTAAATATTTTATTAATTCAATAGATATGCCTGCGTTACAAGGATGGCCTGGGCCAGGTGAAATTATTATGTGTGTTGGGTTCTTATGTTTAATTTTTTCTAAAGTTATTTTATTATTTTTATAAACTTCGATATTTGAGTTTTTTATACCAATATATTGAACTAAATTATATGTAAATGAATCATAGTTATCAATTATTAGTATCATTTATATAGAAATTATTTTTTAATTTCCATTAATTGTGATCAAGATTTTTCTTTGAGTGCCATAATTTCGATGTTCACAAAGATAGATCCCTTGCCAAGTACCTAAGTTAAGCTTACCCCTTGTAATTGGAATAATTAAAGAAGATCCAAGTAACGAATTTTTTAAATGTGCAGGCATGTCATCTGGGCCTTCAGATATATGTTGGTAATAAGAAGCATTTTCTGGAACAAGTTTATTCAAATGTGATTCAAAATCAGTCCTAACAGTTGGGTCTGCATTTTCATTAACTGTTAATGAAGCAGATGTATGTTTTATAAAAATATGTGCAATGCCAATATTTATTTTATTTAGATTATTTATTTCATCATTGATTATATTGGTAATAACATGAAAACCTCTTTCATATAATGGTAGGATAATTTCTTTCTGATCCCATTTCATATTAAATGGATTATAAGATTAATCTATCTTAATATTGTATTTTTCTTCAAAAGTATCTGTCGGAATCATTCTAATTGCATCCCATGTTAGTTTGGTACATACACGAGCACAAACTTGACATCCAGTACATTCATTAAATCTAACTTGTACTGGAGGAATAGGAATTTCATATTTATCTTTTTCAACAGGCTCAATACAATCAACAGGACAAAAGGGTACGCAAGCCTGACAACCAGTGCAATTATCTTCATCTACAACAGCCATCAATTTTGGACGAGATTTTTTGACTCTGGGACCATCAGGTAACTCAGGTATTCCTTTAAAATGATCAAATTTTTTACTTGGCATAATTTTATTTTATTAACCCAAATTTTTGAATTATCCAACCCATCAAAAAAAACAATATTCCAACAGCCAGTAATTTATAACTAATTAGATGTGGAAAATGTGATATAAATCCTATACCAATAATTAGAAGACTTGTTAATTGTAATGCTTTGCTTATATAATACATAAATATTCAACGTGCTATAAATTCATTATGATTTAAATCGGCTATATCAATTAGAACTTCAATATTATTTTTAAATGCACTATGTTGAAGCTTAATAATATAAATAAAATGTAAATACCCTAAGGAAAATATTATGCTTTGAGTCGTTTTTGAAGTTGCACCTGTATCAACACCACCAATTAGTACAAAGGATAATCCGATAATAAACATATTTAGGGTAAGGTGCGGGAAAAGGATCATTTTAGATTTTTTTACTTTATCATAAATGTTGATTTTACTAATTGATTTTACCAGTTCATTTTTAATAGCTGTTCCAGATCCTATGAAATAAAACATAATTAAAGTTTGAGAAAACATATAAAATATTGTTGAAAACAGTGCGAATTGTTGATAGCTAGCTTTAAATATATTAAATTGAAAGTAACCTTGAAAGGCTGTTATAGTAACTAAAACAAGAGATGTTAACATTAAAAAATAACATATGATCATTAGTCCCCACATGCTAAATTATTTATTTCCCCAAATAGTTGTAAACTTACCAGTCATCGTCTTCTTCTTCTTCTTCCTCCTCATCTTCAAAATCATATCCATTTTTTTTGAAATATTCATTGATTTCAGATGAAATATCAATTTTACCCTGTATTGAATATAGATAATCTCTAAGTCCGATCAACATAGCTTCTTGATCACCATTAAATTTTACTAAATATTTGCCCCAATCTTGCTCTGCTCCAGGTAAATTTAATATTTCAGCATCTGGTAAGTAAGGTGCAGGCATCTTAGTACCAGGCATTATTTTTTGAGGATCACGTAACCATTCTATAATCCATTCAGGCTGGAATCTTTCTTTAGTAAGAGCTAAGTTAGGTGCCCATGTTTGGGCTGCTTGTTTTGGAAATTGGGTGCCATAAAAATGGCAATTGTTGCATGCACCTAATTCGTGTAATTTTTTACCTGCTTTAAAATGATTTGATAATTTATCAATTTTTATATCAGAAGCAAAATCTAAAAGATCATTATCTCTATGTTGAAATGCCTTGATAACCGAATTCCATTCTTCATCAGTCATATTAAATGAAGGCATTCTAACTTGTATATTAGGACGAATTTTGTAAGGATTGTGAAACCAATTAAATAGCCAGTCAGGCTGCACTTTTGATCCCTCTGTATTCAAATTTGGTGGAGCATATTCGGAACCAGAATAATTTTCAGAAATATGTCCACCAATGCCATCAATTATATGGCAACCTTGACAATTATTATTTATTATTAATTTATTACCTTGATAAATTTGTTGATCTGGGATATAAGAGTTAGCTAATAATTCTTTACCTATTTGATCATCATTAAATCCTAAAATAGCTGTAACGATGGCTTCAATTTCTTCTTCATTTAAGTAAAAGTTAGGCATACGTGCTTTGTCTTCATAAGCAAGTGTTTTTCCGTAATCAAATTGCCGAGGATCTTTTAGTTTATGATAGAACCAAACATAATTTTTATGATCTAAATCATGCCGGTATCCAAAATCAAGCTTACTAGTAGATTTTGAACCTTCATAAGTTAGCTCTGCACCTATTGGCTTATCATCTTCATAGCCTGCTATATTATGACAAGTATAACAACCATAATGACGTATACTCTTATCGGCAACAAAATTCAACTTTTCATCAAAATTCATATTAGATAACTTTGAATTGGACTGCTCTACCGAAAAAGATTTTTTAAGCCAACTAGATGTAATATTATCTAATTCACGCTTATCTATTTTAACTGATGTTTCATTTTCAAATTCAACATTTTTAAATTGATATAAATAGGCTGTTAAATCCTTAGCTTCTTGATCTGATAGACGTAGACTTGGCATTACTGTTTCGTGCCAATAATCGCTTGGTTCTTTTAGCCATTCGTAAATCCACTTTGCAGATGTTTTTGACCCTAAGCCAATTAAGTTAGGACCATGCTGTCTAAAAAGATTTTCTTGATTAGCAGTTGTAGCAATGTTGTTAGGATTGTTTTCAATTATATGACACCCTTTACATCCTACAACACCAAATAGCTTTTCTCCATTTTCTTTGTTACCAATATATTTTTTTGGATTATTTGGTTTTTTATCACCATTAGGAAACAAGTATTCTACAATCGCTGCTATTTCTGTTTCATTTCTTTTTATAGAGGATGAATCTGAATTATTAGACTGGTTAAAGAAAGCAGGCATCTTGGTATTATGTCTAAAACCTTGAGGATTTCTTATCCACTTTCCGGCCCAATCCTTAGTAACTTTTTTATCTAATTTTCTAAGATCGGGACCGATTTTTCTATCAGGTTGATGAGTTTCAATATGGTGGCAATTATTACAGCCTTGTTGATTAATAAGTTGCAATCCTGTACTTAATTTTTCAGCACCTTTTATAGAAGTTTGATCACTATGACATTTAAAACAGCTAGCTTGTGTATATTTTGTAGGCAACATAGGTTTTAACCAATGATGCATTTCGTGCCAATGATATTTTTCTTCCCATTCCTTTTTTTGATCAGGTGATGATGGCGTATGAGTTGCAGAAGTGAAACTAGTTCCTCTACCTCGACCAGCATGACAACTTGTACATCCAAATTGCTCATATGAATGAGGAGATGATGATGATAGATATAAGTCTAAATTAGGATGAGTTGTATAAGGTTGCGGAGCATCCTTATAATCTGGGTTATTTATTCCTAAATGGCAACTAGTACATCGATCAACTTCAGGAACTTGTGCAAAATTGACATTATATTTAATTGCTGGCAAAACAACTTGTTCTACTTTATAATATGGATCTAAAAAGTCTAAAATAGGCAGATCTCTAAAAATATCTCCAATCTTATTAGCTAAAGTCATTTTTTTTCTATCAAGTTTATTTAATTTTCTTTGAGCGATATTAACATCTTTTAAAATTTGATTAAGGGCAATTTGAGCATTATTTTTTTCATCACCTAAACTTTTAATTTTCCCTTCAATTTCTAATACATCAGATTCTTTGTCCTCTTTGGTAAGTTTTAGGTCATTAAGTGATGCTACTAATTCAAAATATTCTTGTTCAATTTTAAGTGGTTCCATGCCATGGTAATGGAGTTTTTGAGTTTCATAGTTATATTTTTTAGCTTCTACAATAGCTTTAGATTCAAGATAATTCATATTAGCTTTATAGAATTTAGCTTTAGCCGTATCTAATTTTAATTGATAATCTAAAAGTTCAAATTCTTTTAGATCAAAATTGTTCTCAGCTTCTAAAACTTTTTTCTCATAAACAATTCGTTCTTCTCTTACCCGATCTATTTCTTGTAATAATTTGCTTTCTGCATTTTGAGCTTCCATTTTTCTAAAATTACGTTGATAGACTTTGAATTCATCATCATTATCATCAATAAACATCCATATGAAAGTTCCCATGAATAGAATGCTAGAGATTGCAAACCATTTATTAAGAAATTTTATATTCCAATATCTTTCGTCGTTCAAAATAATTCCTATATATTAAAAAACCACTCGGGTATAGCTATTATGTATTTAAGATTAAACATCCAGCGTAGATACATTTTAATTGGTAATGAAAACATTGTTAAACCAAAAAGCATCATTGTAGCGTACCTAACAGGTCCATAATGTTCAAAAATATGTTTTAATTTAGTTTTAGCAAGTAAAAGAGGCATTACAAACATATAGCCTATAGTAACTGCAAACCCCACAGATTCTCTTACAAGAATATTAGAAGGGAGTCCTTTGTTTAAAAGCTTTATCCAAATATATTCAGAAAGGTTTACATTTGTTAGAGGCTCTAATTTATGTGGATCCCACCATTCAAAAGGACCATAAAAGTTCCAATTAGGCCCACGAAATATAGTTCCAATAATAATCAGAAATAACCATAACACGAGCCACCCATACATAAAAATAAAATAACCTACACGCCTTTCTTTAAAGGAATAATAACCATCTCCTTTTTTATTAATATCCATATAAGGTATAGCCATCATGCCAATAATAATAAACATAGGGAAAACAATACCAGCAAGCCATGGATCAAAATAGACTAACATTTCTTGTAAACCTAAAAAATACCATGGAGCTTTTGATGGATTAGGAGTGGCTGCAGGATTAGCGGGTTCTTCAAGGGGTGCAGCAATTAGAATTGACCAAATTATTAAAAAAACCATAAATAAGATAAGGGCGATAAGCTCAATATATACTAAGTCGGGCCACACCAGCACCTTATCATCAGGGTCATTCCATTCTTCAGGTTTTTCACCTCTATCTAATCTTGCATCATTGATATATGATTTTTTCATCCCCCACCAAACGGCAAGAAACATTGAATAGATCATTAAGATAATTGGAATATTATCTGGTTTAGTCATTGTTTTATTAAAATATGGATCAAAGTATCCAACGATAAAAAATAAAGTGATTAATATAAATATCATAAGGCCACCTTTGTTTGACCAAAGTTTATATATGCCCCAATCTTTATTTTTTTTATTGAACCAATCAGTTGGAGGAAAAATAAAAGGGAATGCAACAGTCAACAATGTAAATGAAATTGTTGGTGTAGATAAATAATCAATAAATCCTTTAATATAATCCATTTAATTCCTTTATTTATAATGGCCCAGAAATACCACCATCTTTACGGATTCTCCAAAAGTGCACTGCCATAAATATCATAGCTATAAATGGTACAGCTATGCAATGTAAAACATAGAATCTTAAAAGAGTTGCTTCTCCTACAAATCGACCACCAATTAATGCAAAACGTACATCAGAACCGACATGAACAAGGTTAATATCACCTATAGCCATTAAACTTGCACCAGGCCCTTCATGTCCAATAAAAGGATGAGCTCTAGCCATATTTGATCCTACTGTAACAGCCCATATGGCTAATTGATCCCATGGTAATAAATATCCAGTGAAGCTTAAAAACATAGTTAGTGTCATTAATAAAACTCCAACGCCCCAATTAAATTCTCTTGGAGGTTTATATGATCCAGTCATAAAAACTCTTAGCATATGTAGCCATACAGTTAAAACCATGGCATGAGCACCCCACCTATGCAGCTCTCTCATTATACCTAATGGAACTTGCTCTGTTAAATCTATTATGTCTGTATAGGCATATTCTACAGTGGGTCTATAGTAGAACATTAGCAAAATTCCCGTAATAGTTAAGACAACAAATAAGAAAAAGGAAAGTCCTCCCATACACCAAGTATAGCCAATTTTCACCGCATGTTTGGGTAATCTAGCTGGATGTAAATGTAAAAAAACATTCCCAAGGACAGCATACATACGTTGTCTTCTGGTTCTTGGAACTCCAGAACGTATGATTGATTTCCATACTTGAGACTCTCCTAATCTTTTTAATAATGATTCTCTTTTATCTGACATAGTTCACTCTCAAAT
>MDTE01088959.1_pt1 | contig 15069 bp, 12 predicted proteins | sample 811231 | NCBI WGS metagenome assembly MDTE01 (sample SAMN05326651, study PRJNA326480) | marine metagenome | isolation source: seawater | place: Indian Ocean: Red Sea | collected 2010 | reverse complement strand
TCTTCAGAATACACGGAACAACTTTAATGCACCCAAAAAGCACACCAACGCCGACCGCGCATCCCTTCCGACATTAAACTTTACACTTTGTCAAAGAACCCAGCAGCATGTAACGGCCTTAAGAATTTTCAGTCTACTGGAGAAGCCGCGCGCTATTAGCACGTCGACCGCAGAGGCTGAACATAGCGATGAGAGTTGGATGCTGCAATGCAAAAATTAACAAAATTTTAAATTTCGGATCACAACAGCCCTAACTCCTTTAGTTCAGCAGCCATCTCCGGGGGGAAATCTTCTTCGCCACTTCGTTTTGGCTGATCCGGAGGTGCGTCATCCCCTTTTAAATACCGCCATCCCTGGAACGCACGGTGACGACGTGGCGCGGTCAGTACGAGCTCCGGATCGAGCTGGATAAAGCAGAATCTGCGACCTTCTTCATCCGTTTCCTTCTTGAAACCGATTATTCGCTGCCGCGCAGCCACCCGCCCCTTGATTACCCAATACATAGATCCGCCTCTGAGTAATTCTTCAGCTTGTCGGGGCGTATTTCGTGTTCGATGTGAAAGACGTGCCTCTTTTCCCCGTTTTGCCCTTTCGACGACCAACCTACTTTGTTGGACAGCAGATAAATGATCCACGTCTTCAATCCCAACAGCAAGTTTAATAATATTAAGCATCACAAACCAATTTTACGCCTTTAATAATTGGGTATAGTGCCGTTACTGGTTTGCAGTAAAATCTCACACCGGCGAATAGCCACGCGGTATTTTTTAAATAAACACGACCGCGAAAAGCATCCATGACAGATAAACGTAGTCACAACCACCACTCCCTCAGCACCACCAGAATCAATGTAAAAACGCCACACCTCTGTTGCGGACTTTCATAGCAAGACGCGCTTTATACCAATGGCTTATGGCCACAATTGGGCACCTAAATCATAGACCTAATAACCCATCATGAATTGGCCTTTGATTCTAAAGTGAGTCAAGAGGAGTTCGAGATTCACGTCATTCGATGTGCAAACTAACCAGCCGTTAAGGTCAGTAATTCAAGACCTTCATCCACCTGGTCCCCTTCAGAAAAATGGATGGTTTCGACTGTGCCAGAAGCTGATGCAGTAATCGAATGCTCCATCTTCATTGCCTCAATCACCATTAAGGTCTGTCCAGCCGAGACCGAATCGCCTGTCTTTACAGCCACCGATACGACCCGCCCCGGCAGTGGGGAAGTAAGCCGGCCGCCAAGACTGCCCCCGGATATTTTTGCTACATGCGGGTCTAAATATTCCAGCCGGCGCGTGCCAAATGGTCCCCAAACATACCGATCCACACCATGTCGAATAACCGACGTAGTAAACCGGTGACCATCCACTTCAGCAACCAAACTTCCATCAGCTTTAAATTCGCCCCGCACGGCCAATTCTTGTGCACCGATCACCATCTGGTATCCTCCACCGTCCATGTGCGCAAAAACGGTAATTTCTTTTTCACCATCGCGATACGAAAGATCAACATATCCACGGTCATTAACTCGCCAACAGTCATTTGTGTGCCACGGCGAATAAGGATCGCCGCTGACTCGTCCTTTTTCCACCGCTTCTTCCCTCTGCCAAATCAATTCGGCAAGCGCCGCTAGCGCCAACGAAGTCGCCTCGACCGGGCCCGGCTCCGGAAAAAGCGTTTTTGCATTTTTCTGAATAAAGTCCGTATCAAGGTCAGCCTCAATAAACGCTTCGCAACTGCATATTGCAGTGAGGAAATCCAAATTTGTTGTAGTCCCGACCACATGGATTTGTTCTAGCGCCTGTTTCAGCTTTCTTATGGCGCTCAAGCGGTCCCGGTCCCAACCTATGACCTTCGCGATCATAGGATCATAATGCATGGTCACCTCGTCGCCCTCACGCACTCCCGTATCGATACGAAGATGTGCGTTCTCGTCCGGTGTTCGGAAGTAATCGAGCGGGCCGGGTGAAGGCCGGAAATCACGCGATGCGTCCTCCGCATAAAGCCGCACTTCAACTGCATGCCCATCGATTTCGATTTGCTTCTGACTCATTGGCAAGGCTTCGCCATCGGCTACCCTGATCTGCCATTCGACTAGGTCAACTCCGGCGATCATCTCACTTACCGGATGCTCTACCTGCAGGCGGGTATTCATTTCCATAAAATAAAAACAGTCGGGTGCCCCCATCCGCTCGGCCTCGACAAGAAATTCCACCGTTCCGGCACCCACATAATCTATAGCTTGCGCGGCCTTCACGGCTGCATCCGCCATAGCCGAACGCATTTCCGCGGTCATGTCGGGTGCTGGCGCTTCTTCCACAACCTTCTGATGACGCCGTTGAATTGAACAGTCACGCTCGAAAACATGTATGGCATTGCCATGCGTATCCGCGAAGACCTGCATTTCGATATGTCGCGGCTTTGAAAGGTATTTTTCAATCAGAAGCGTATCATCGCCAAATCCCGCTGTTGCTTCGCGCCGCGCACCAGCTAGCCCATCAACCAGCGCTTCTGCCCTATCAATCATCCGCATCCCACGTCCACCACCGCCGGCTGCAGCCTTGACCATCACGGGAAAACCTATTTCTTCGGCCTCCGCTATAAGGCGTTCGTCCTCCTGATCATCCCCATGATAACCCGGCAGGAGTGGCACGCCGGCACCTTCCATCAGACGCTTGGCTTCACTTTTCGATCCCATCGCCCGAATCGCCGAAGGCGGTGGCCCGATAAAGACAGCGCCCGCCTCGGCACATGCCTCCGCAAAGATAGCGTTTTCCGATAAAAATCCGTATCCCGGATGAACACCGTCAGCGCCTGTCTCACGGATGGCGGCCGTAATTACATCGACGTTGAGATAACTTTCCTGCGCACGCGCGATGCCAATATGTTTAGCTTCATCCGCCAACTCGACATGCATAGCGTCGGCATCCGCGTCTGAATAGACAGCAACAGTCTTAATCCCCATCCGCTTCGCTGTCCGCATAACGCGACACGCAATCTCGCCACGGTTCGCGATCAATATTTTTCTAATCATTTCGCTTCACCCCGATTGCTCATCTCTTTTTTGCGGATGCCAATAGGCCGGCCGCTTTTCAACGAAACTCTTGAATCCTTCTTGCGCCTCCGCCGAGCGCCGTGTCTTCGCGTGCTCATGGGCCATCGCGGCGACTTGTGCGTCACTAATGGCCAACCCAGATTCTTTCAACGCCAACTCCTTCGAGCGACGCACGGCGGCCGGACCGCTATGCAATATGCATGCGATGATTGGAGCCAATGCAGCATCCAATCCACCAGTCGGGCATACCTCATGCACAAAGCCGATCTCCAACCCCTTGCGCGCATTGAAACGTTCGGCCGTCACGGCATAACGACGTAAATTGCGAATTCCCATCGCGGCGATCAATTGTGGAAAAATCGGTGAGGCATGAGCACCCCACTTCACTTCAGCTACCGCAAAGAAGGCATCTTCGCTAGAAATCAGCACATCGCAAGATGCAGCAAATCCTGTCCCACCACCGATACAAGCGCCATGAACCAAAGCAATCGTTGGCACCGGGAAAGCATTCAGGTCGCGCATCAGTGCTGTTAACAATTGTGAGATTGCCTCGTTCTCTTCAGCAGCCATCGTCGCCAATTCGCTTTGGAATTTGAGGTCAACTCCAGCCTGAAAATGGGGGCCGTTTCCCCGCAAAACCAACGCACGCAATTCCGTATCCACCGCCAAGGTCCCCAATCCCTCTGCCACAGCTTCAAGAACATCGCGATCATAGGCGTTATTCACTTCCGGACGGTTTAACCTCACCGTCGCTATACCGCTGTCATCGCGCTCGATCAGAACCACGGGGTTTCTCATTTCATTAACCTCTGCCCAATTGATCCTACAATTACATGCGGAAGACGCCGAAGTTTGTTTTCTCAATAGGTTTATTCAGTGCGGCGGATATAGACATTGCCAAGGCCTGTCGGGTTTCTGCAGGGTCGATAATCCCGTCGTCCCATATTCGCGCAGAGGCAAAATACGGATGACCTTCACGGTCATATTGTTTGACGATCGGTTCGCGAAAGGCCAACTCATCTTCTTCGCTCCAATCCTCACCGCGGCGCTCAAGATTATCTCGCCGTACTGTCGCCAGAACGCTGGCGGCCTGCTCACCTCCCATTACGGAAATTCGTGCATTTGGCCACATCCAAACAAACCGCGGTCCGAAAGCACGACCACACATCCCATAGTTGCCCGCGCCAAAAGACCCGCCAATAATCACCGTAAATTTCGGAACATTTGCGCAGGATACTGCATGGACCAATTTAGCGCCTGCCCGGGCAATCCCCATTGCCTCATATTTTTTCCCAACCATAAATCCAGAGATGTTCTGTAAGAACAGCAATGGAACACCGCGCTGACAGCAAAGCTCAATAAAGTGCGCGCCTTTTTCGGACGATTCATTGAATAAAATACCGTTATTCGCAACGATCCCAACGGGATATCCATTAATATGGGCAAAACCGCATACCAAAGTCGTCCCATAAAGCTGCTTAAACTCATCGAGTTCACTTCCGTCGACCACGCGCGCAATAACCTCACGCACATCGTAGGGTCGTTTCAAATCGGTTGGCACCACACCGTATATCTCAGACGGTTCATAAATTGGGTCGCGTGGTTCACGAATGCGAATGTTCGGCTGTTTGACACGGTTCAGATTGTTAACGATACGCCGGCAGATTCCCAATGCATGACTGTCGTTTTCCGCGTAGTGATCAGTAACACCTGATTCCCGGCAATGAATATCGGCGCCGCCAAGTTCCTCTGGGCTTACCTCTTCGCCAATCGCTGCCTTAACCAAGGGTGGTCCGCCGAGGAAGACCGTTCCCTGATTGCGCACAATCACCGCCTCATCCGCCATCGCGGGTACGTAAGCGCCTCCCGCAGTGCATGACCCCATCACAACCGCTATCTGCGGAATTCCAGCCGCTGACATATTCGCCTGGTTGTAAAATATTCGCCCAAAATGATAGCGGTCCGGGAAAACGCCCGTCCATGTTGGCAAGTTGGCGCCACCTGAATCAACTAGATAAATACACGGTAAGTTATTATCTCGAGCAACCTCTTGCGCACGTAAATGTTTTTTAACAGTGATTGGATAGTAGGTCCCCCCCTTCACTGTCGCGTCGTTGGCCACGATAACGCATTCGGTTCCTTCGATGCTTCCGATACCGGTGATAATTCCGGCGCCGGGGACAACATCGTCATAAACCTCATGAGCGGCTAGTTGAGAAAACTCAAGAAATGGTGACCCTGGATCAAGCAAAGATCTTACCCGATCCCGCGGCAACAGTTTCCCGCGAGAGAGATGTCGTTCACGAGAGACATTACCGCCTCCGTCCTTTACGATCTGCACCTTATTTTGTAAATCATCAACAAGCGCCTGCATATCCGCAGAATTCTTTCTGAATTCCTTAGAGCGCGGCTTCGCAACCGATTCTATGACGGGCATTCTCAGTTCTCCCTAACTATCGATTCGGCATGAGCCGAATGTCGAAGCAAATTTATACTCGCCAGGCTTGTCGCCAAGCTTGAAACATCAGAACGTTCCATAATTCGAAACGCCAATCCCGTACACCGGCCTTATGCTCTTTCCATATGGCCTGGACCGGAACAGGATCGAAGTAAGAGGTCTCCCCTAAAGATTTTTGGGAAAGGAGGCTTTCAGCCCACGCCCGCAACGGGCCACGCAACCAATCGCCCAGCGGCGGCTCAAACCCTTGTTTTGGCCTGTCGAACAGCTCTTCGGGCACGTACCGCCCTAACACAGCGCGCAGCGGACGTTTTGAAAGCGAACCGCTTTCCCGCATCATGCGCGGCAGACGCCACGCAAACCGAACGATCGCATGATCCAATAAAGGAGCTCGTCCCTCAAGGCTCACTGCCATCGTCGCACGATCGATTTTAACCAGCAAGTCATCCGGTAAATAGGAAACCGTGTCAGCGTAGGTCATACGTTCAACAGGATCTGCCAGTTTCGCATACCCAAACGGTTGGCGAAAAAAACCAATTACTGGCTCGCCACATGGCTGAATGGCTGTCCGCCAGCGGGAGACGAACGCCTCGTAAACCGATTCGGGTGTGGCCGCATTGGCATCCATCGTATAGCGGTATAGTTTATCACCGAACCGCCATGGACGGGGCCCTATCGTCATCCGGTTTATAGCGCGCGGCGGCAGAATTTCGGTCAGCATTCCGGCCCAACTTGCAGTACACGCCAACACTCCACCTTTTGCTTTCCACTTGGACTCGGCTGCGAGGTAGCGTGGATAACCAATAAACAGTTCGTCGCCGCCATCACCGGAAAGCGCCACCGTAACGTGCTTTCGTGTCAATTCTGACAAAAGCAACGTGGGCAACTGACTGACGTCGGCGAAGGGCTCGTCATAGACCTCAGGCATCCGCTCCACGAGTTGAATCGGCGCGTCGGCAGATGCCCATAGTTCGACATGCTCAGTTCCCAAGTGTTCTGCAATCTTTGCGGCACTCCCCGACTCATCAAAGCGGGAATTATCGAAGGCTATCGTGAAGGTTTTTATCGGATGGCTCGAAACATTCTGCGCAACGGCCGTCACCGTCGAAGAATCAATCCCACCAGATAGAAAAACTCCGAGCGGAACATCGGAGATCAGCCGCCTGCTGACCGACTGAGTCAATAGCTTCTCAAGTTCATCGGCGATCTCTTCTTCCGAACCATCGAAACGTTCGCTCGCAGCGGTCTCAACCTCGCTCTTCGCATTCCAATAAGCACTGGCCGCCGGCAGCACCCCAGCGATTGCAGTATCAAGGTTAAGGGTCACAATATGACCAGGAAGAAGTTTTTTTACCCCCTGATAAACTGTGTATGGCGCCGGTATATATGCATAGCGCATATATGCATCGACAGCTTCTTGATTTATATCTCCGCGCCAAGCTGGACTCGCGGTCAATGCCTTTAATTCCGAACCAAACACGAATTGATTGCCAGACCAACCGTAAAAGAGCGGCTTCTCTCCCATGCGATCGCGGATCAAATAAACGAGACGCTTCTCTCGATCAAACAAAGCGATCGCAAACATGCCATCCAACTTCTCTAATGCCGCCTCAACACCATCATGTTCTACCAGCGCCAACATGACTTCGGTATCCGAAGTACCCCGCCATTCGGTGACACCACGACTTTCGAGATCCTGTTTCAGTTGTCGAAAATTATATATTTCACCGTTGTAGACGCATATATATCTGCCACTTGGGGAAGACATGGGTTGCATACCAGCCGGACTCAAATCTTGAATAGCCAGACGGCGAAATCCGAATGCGACGCCCTTATCAGGATCAACAAAAACATCCGAGCCATCTGGCCCGCGATGCTGCAATCTCTCGCTCATAGCCGCGACCTCCCGCGCCAAGACATCTGGCCCAGTGTTGCGCTGAAGGTCGATTATTCCGGTAATGCCGCACATTAATTTAGTTCTTTTCCAGTTCGAACGCATCGCAGCACGTAGCGATAAAACTGGAGGCATCTCTTCCTGATGCGACAAAGCTCGCTAGATAACGTCGGAACCACGGTGATCCATAGCCGGCGCTCGCATGCCGCCGCGCATAATGCCACGCACGTCCAGCCGCACGCCGACAAGCAAACCGGCGAAGATCTACCCCAACATCCGGATGCTCACATAAAAACAAGGCGAGTGCGCGTGTAACACGTTGGAGCTGCCGCGCTTCATTATTTGAGAGTCGAATTCCGTCTTGCGGGATAAATGCGACAGGCGCATGGACTTTCATAATCGGCCAGCGTTGGGCCAGACGCAGCGTCATCGAATATTCCTGAGAATGCACGACACGCTCATCGCAACCGCCAACCTCTTTCACAGCTTCTGTCCGCGCGAGACACTGCGTCGGATTAAAAAGCGAATTTTTCATAGCCTGCCGTAGAGGATTGTCGAGTATTTCTGTGTTAGGATTTTCGACTACCGATGTGAGATCAACCTCGCTCTCAACGGCGTAGTATTCAACGTTCCCATAAGCGAGACACGCATCGCTCTCTTGTATGGCCCTTAGCAAGGTTTCTGTTGCCGAATCTGAAATTAAGTCATCTGCATCGACAAACTTTATATATGGATGCTCTGCTAATTCTATACAGACGTTCGTTGCTCCGGCTGATCCCTTGTTCTCTTGACGATGGATTACCGTATTTTCCCAATCGACCGTGAGGTTACGCAGAATTTCAAGTGATCCGTCCGTCGAACCATCGTCAACAAATACATACTGTCTTGCAAACGTCCCTGTTTGGCGTGAGATCTGTCGCAAAACGTAGTGTAAATGCGGAGCCTTATTGTAAACGGGTACAAGAAAACTAACGCCCGGAAATGCAGCCATATCAGGTTGCTAAAAGCCTCCGTGTTGGAGATGGTACTCGATCTGATCTAATCGGTCGTGACCCCAATAGGCCTCTCCGTCAACAAAGAAAAATGGGGAGCCAAACGCACCGCGCTCGATAGCAGTATGGGTTTCGCGCTTCAACACTTCCTTTATAGCGGGATCCTGGATCGCTTTAACACATGCATTCCCATCGACACCAAGCGCTACTGCTTCCGCGGCAACGGCCTCAACCGAACTTAAGTCCCGTCCCTCACCCCAATGACCTCGAAAAACGGCTTTCGCAAGCTTAACTGCTACCACAGGATTGTTTCCGTTTAACCAGTAAAAGGCGCGCATGGCTGCTAGCGAGTTCATCGGCGAAACATCTGGGGAAGTAATTGGCACATTCAATATTTTTGCGCAGCGGATGATATCACGGCTAAGGTAGTCTCCCTTCATCGGTATCATCATGTTCGGCGCACTGTGAGTGATCTTAAATGCAGCGCCCAACATAAAAGGGCGCCAATTCACTTGCCTACTGTATCTCTCAGCAACTTCTTCAATTTTCAGACTCGCAAGATAGCCATAAGGACTGGCGAATTCGAAGAAAAAATCAATAGAGTGATCAGACATGAAATATCACCAGGGAATCTCGACACCGGTGTAGTCATAAAAACATCCATTATCATCGCGGCGGAGACCGGCGATAACGTTACGTATTCCATTAGCACTATCTGGCACCGAGAGCGCCGCCGACGGCCCACCCATGTCAGTACGCACCCAACCTGGATGTATTGAAACACAGATTACGCCGCGCGACGCGAGATCCATTGACAGGCTCACCATCGCAGCGTTGAGCGCAGCCTTGGTGGATCTATAGAGGTAATGCCCTCCGCCATTCTGGGCGATACTGCCCATAATGCTGGAAATAAAAACCATTACCTTTTTCTCGGAGGCGACAACATTGTCGGCCAATGCTTCCGCAACGCGAATGGGCCCAAGTGTATTAATTCGAAATGTTTCTTCCCAATGGTCGTAGTCGATATTACCAATGACCGCATCGCGTTGCCCTATTACGCCAGCGTTATTTATTAGAACATCAATCGGTGTGTCAGACAATTCATCAGCGATCCCGTGAACCTGTTGTACGTTAGTGATATCCAGTGCCATTTCATTTAAATTTTGAGGCGACCTGCAGGTACTAATGACGTTCCAGCCGTCATCTTCGTATTGGTCTGCAAGCACTCGGCCTATACCTCGGCTAGCACCTGTGATTAAGACAGTCGGCATTACCTCGCCTCCGGTTGACCCGAAGACTTCATTTTAGTGCCATGCTTCATGAGCGGGAGGAAGAGTTTTGCAACGAAAAGGAAATATAAGGGTCATCATTGATACCTTTAGTAAGGCGTGCCGTCTCGATGGACAAGCTTCCCGTTTCGGAGCAGCATGTCTATATCTGGATAGTCGGCATCATCCCTTAGCGGGCGGTCTCCAACTTCCAAATAGACAACGTCAGCATCAGACTTGTTTACCAAATGGTGCCCATCGCCGTTATTGGCGGGAAACCCTGCCGCCATACCAGGCACGAGAATTTGCTCACCGGCGTTGGTAATTAACGCTACTTCTCCTTGCAAAATGAAGCAGAACTCATCCGAATGCGAATGCCAATGGCGTTGAGAAGATGCGGCACCGGGTTTCAAAGTCACCAGATTAACGCCAAAATTATTAAGACCCAGAGCTTCGCCAATCTTGCGCTTTTCCCGCCCCACACACATCGGCTTGAATTCGTTCGGATAGATTGTTGTCAAGCTTGCTTCGATGGACATTGGGTCCAATGTCTTGTTCTCCGACATCATTTCGTCTCCTCAAAAAGCTCGCGGCCAATTAACATCCGTCGGATCTCACTCGTCCCAGCACCAATCTCATAAAGCTTGGCGTCACGCAGCAAACGACCCGTTGGACTTTCGTTAATATAACCCATGCCACCAAGCGACTGGATTGCCTCGAGCGTCATCCAGGTCGCCTTTTCTGCGGTATATAGCAGAACGCCGGCCGCATCCTTACGGGTCGTATCGTGCCGATCGCATGCCTTCGCCACCGCATAAGAATACGCCTTACAAGCATTCATCGTTGTATACATATCTGCCAATTTACCTTGCATTAGCTGAAATTTACCTATGGGTTCACCAAATTGCTGACGTTCGTGCAAATAAGGCACAACGATATCCATACACGCCTGCATAATACCGAGCGGCCCGCCAGAAAGCACCAGGCGTTCATAATCGAGCCCACTCATCAGCACCTTAACGCCATTGCCTTCCCCACCGACAACGTTTTCTTCGGGAACCTCGCAATCCTCAAATACCAGCTCACCGGTGCTAGAACCTCGCATACCGAGTTTGTCCAGCTTTTGCGCCACATGGAAACCTGGGAAATCCTTCTCTATAATAAAAGCAGTGATCCCGTGTTGTTTCTTCTCAGGATTAGTTTTGGCGTAAACTACCAGGACATTTGCATCCGGCGCATTGGTGATCCAGAACTTGGTTCCGTTTAAGACGTAGCGGTCACCCTTTTTCTCGGCACTTAATTTCATCGACACAACATCCGAACCAGCTCCTGACTCGCTCATAGCCAATGAACCAACATGTTCACCAGAGATCAGCTTAGGTAAATATCGCCGTTTCTGGTATTCGCTTCCATTACGGCGCAACTGATTAATGCATAGATTTGAATGCGCGCCGTAGCTCAAACCAACAGAACCCGATGCTCGGCTCAATTCCTCTACTGCAATGACATGCTCCGTATATCCCATCCCGGCTCCGCCATATTCTTCCTCAACGGTTATGCCATGGAGACCTAGAGCACCTATCTTCGGCCATAAATCGCGGGGAAATTCATCGCTCCTGTCGATCTCCGCTGCGCGCGGCGCAACCTCATCTGCCGCGAAATTTCTGACCGTATCGCGCATCAATTCAGCGGTCTCGCCGAGACCAAAATCTAGTCCCGGTAAATCATTCGGAAACATATTTTTCCATCCTTTACCTTGTTTTCCATCTTATCCATGCGGTCCATCGATTATCATAGTGTAGCGCGGCCAGCATTTCATAGCATTTGGCTGATGGAGAGCACGGACATCGCATTTACTTTATTATTGGCCACCGCAAACCGCCTGAATAATAGGCCGCACGACGCTCAATTTGCGGCCGGTGCACAATGCCGCGGCATCCGCAATAATCAGCTTCTCTTTTATAAAGCTTAGGTTTCCACCCTCATCATTTCTTCTGTCAAAACAGCAATTAAACGATAGACGCCAATCTCAGGTATTCCGCCCGGTGCCAGCCGCGAAATCTTTCCATTAAAGTTGTAGTTTCGAACGAGGTGTAGTGCGTCTTCCTCATGAACAGTCTCGACGATGATTGCCCAGGACAACATTTCATCCTCACCACGCATATCTGTCTCGGCTGTTTTTGAAGGCGTTTGGTTATCTGCCGCTATCCAAAGATGCGCATGGCAGACGCCTTGCGCACCTAAGAGGCTTGGCAAAAATTTATCGTTAAATTCAGCTTCAATTTCTTGCGGTGAGAGTAACATGCCTTTCAAGCGTATTGTAACAGCATATCCACCCATTGCATGACCCTCGGAGGCCATCTGTTGGCACGCCGTGCGGATGGTATTTTGGAAATTCGGCATAACGCGCCGTGTCCAGGCAGATGGATTGCCAAGGCGTTGCAAGTATTCGTCAGACCACAGGATGTCTGGCCGGTCGAGCTCATAAAACGTGAAATATCTGCGGTCACCCTCCACCAAAAGGTAACGCCGGCCGAACCGGAAACCGGTGACGCCAACCCGCTCTGGGAGATGCTCTGCCATATACCAGCGTTCGTACTCCTTAACGCCTTCTTCAGCACAGTCATTCCATAACGCAAGGATCCCAGGAGTATTTGTCATAAAATCACCGCCGCTAGCGGACCAAAGAACACCAGTAATCCAAAAACCTCCATCACTACCTCAATTCTATGATGGTAACGAAAGACAAAGCAGTACCCGCGGCTATCCAACGCCAGGAAATAAGTGCCTTCCAAACCAGCAAATAAAAATTGATGGTCATCACCAGACCGATAAATCCGCTTAGCCCTCCCTAGCCGGTTTCCGCCGCCTGCGCTTCAATGACCGCCAGCGCGGTCATATTGACGAGCCCACGAGCGGTCACGGACGCAGTCATCACGTGCGCTGGCTGCGCAGCACCAATCAATGTCGGACCCACGGGAAGCCCATCGCCAAGCACCTTTAATAGGTTGTATGAAATATGCGCGGCATCAAGCGACGGCATGATCAACAAGTTCGCACTTCCATCCAAAAGGTTATCTGGGAAAGCGCGATTTCGCATCCGCTCATTAATGGCCGCATCCGAATGCATTTCCCCGTCAACTTCAAGTTCCGGATGTTGGCGCTGAAGTAGTTGGACGGCGCGCCGCATCTTACGCGCCGAAGGCAGGTCCGTTGTTCCAAAGTTTGAATGCGATACAAATGCAATCTTAGGCTCAACACCAAACAACCGAACTTCTTCTGATGCCAAGACAGCCATGCCGACAAGCTCCTCGGCATCCGGATCCGCCGTAACGTGTGTGTCCGCGATGAAGACAACCCCTTTCGGCATAATCATTGCGATCATCGTCGAAAGATCATTCACGCCTTCCTTCCGGCCGATAATTTGTCTCACGAGCATAAGATGGCGCTGAAACTGTCCAAAAGTACCGCAAATCATCGCATCCGCCTCGCCAAGCTTTAGCATCATGGAGGCAATCGCCGTTGTGCTGGTCCGAATGACCGTCCGCGCCATTTCGGGTGACACGCCACGCCGAGCCTGTAATTTATGATAGGCCTGCCAATACTGTTGATACCTCGAATCATTTTCAGGATCGACTAAATCGAAATCCCTATCAATCTCAATCCGCAGTCCCAGCTCCTTAAGTCGGCTCTCGACAACGCCGCGCCGGCCAATAACAATAGGCTTGGCGATACCCTCATCTACAACTACCTGGGCTGCATGCAGCACCCGTCGCTCCTCGCCTTCCGCATAAACTACTCGTTTCGGGTCAGCAATCGCGCGGTCAATGACCGGCTTCATAACATTGCCCGAACGCCACACAAATTCGTTTAGCTGCTGGACATATTCATCCATGTTCTTAATTGGACGGGTAGCAACACCGCTATCCATAGCGGCCTGTGCGACGGCTGGCGCAATTTCACTGATTAGTCTCGGATCAAAGGGTTTTGGAATCATGTAGTCCGGACCGAAACTCAAGCTCTCATTCGCATATGCTTGCGCCACAACATCTGAGCTTTCAGCCCGTGCGAGGCTAGCGATAGCCTTTACCGTAGCTATTTTCATCTCTTCATTAATCGTAGTCGCACCTACGTCCAGGGCGCCACGAAATATGAACGGAAAGCACAGGACGTTGTTTACCTGATTTGGAAAATCTGACCGGCCAGTCGCAATAATTGCATCGGGCCGCGCCTCTCTAGCCACATCCGGCATAATTTCAGGTACTGGGTTTGCTAAAGCCATGATCAGCGGTTTGCTGGCCATTGTTTGCAACATCTCCGGTGTCAATACGTTCGGTGCTGATAAGCCAAGGAATACATCGGCACCAACGATGACTTCGTCCAAACTACGCAAATTGGTCTTCTGTGCATACCGACCTTGTTTTACATGCATTTCGCTCTTTCGGCCGTCATGTATTACGCCATCTTTATCGGTCGCAATGATGTTCTCAAGCGGCACGCCCATGTCCACCAAGAGATCCAGACAGGCAATCGCCGCTGCGCCAGCACCTGACGTAACAATTTTCACTTTCTCAAGCTGCTTACCAACAATCTGTAAGCCGTTGTAGATTGCAGAAGCGACACAAATCGCTGTGCCGTGTTGATCGTCATGAAAGACGGGGATATTCATCCGTTCTCGGAGTTTTGCCTCAATTTCGAAGCACTCCGGAGCTTTGATGTCTTCCAAATTAATGCCACCAAAAGTTGGTTCGAGCGCAGCGGTTACGTCCACGAAATAATCAACTTCATTTGCATCTAGCTCGATATCAAAGACATCAATACCGGCGAACTTTTTAAATAGGACCGCTTTACCTTCCATAACAGGCTTGGACGCCAGTGGACCTATATCTCCTAAGCCAAGGACAGCCGTGCCGTTCGTCACGACAGCTACAAGATTCGCGCGAGCCGTAACCTTTGCGGCCTCCGCGGGGTTATCAGTAATAATCTTACAAGCTTCTGCCACACCCGGTGAATATGCTAAAGCTAGATCGCGTTGGTTCGCCATCGGCTTTGTGGCTGCAATTTCTAACTTACCAGCCGGTGCCCGGCGGTGATAATCAAGTGCATCTTTTACAAGATCGTCAGCCATTAGAAAGCTCTCCAGTTTCGTTTTTGTGCCGGCCCAATTTGGACGCGACAATTCCGTTTGATTTGCTCCGCGCAGAACGGACGCCCATCGCTATTTCAACGCCGTATGAAGAAACATACAACACCGTAATTACTGGAAGTATATTGCACTTTAAGGCAAAATTATCGGATTTAGAGTAAAATGGTGCGGTCGGAGAGACTCGAACTCTCAAGGGATTGCTCCCACATGGCCCTCAACCATGCGCGTCTACCAGTTCCGCCACGACCGCCAGG
>MDTE01087154.1_pt1 | contig 15070 bp, 10 predicted proteins | sample 811231 | NCBI WGS metagenome assembly MDTE01 (sample SAMN05326651, study PRJNA326480) | marine metagenome | isolation source: seawater | place: Indian Ocean: Red Sea | collected 2010 | reverse complement strand
TGAACCAATCACCGCCTTCTCCATCGCTGGCGGTGAGTTTTTGTTGCTCCGTCCAGACTCCGTCACTGTTCACGAATACATAGGCGGCACCACTGTCACTCCCCAACGCGTCGTTGCCACGGGAACCTACAACCAGGGTATCTCCATCGATGGCAATCGAGCTGCCGAATCTATTGCCTCCTGATCCCTCTCCGCCGTCACTGGCGGTGAGTTTTTGTTGCTCGGTCCAGACCCCGTCACTTCGCACAAATACATAGACTGCGCCGCTATCCCATCCCAGACTATCCTCCCATTGTGCGCCCACAAACAGGGTGTCGCCGCTGATGGCAAGACTATTCGCGAAGCTATCAAGTACTTCTGGGTCGCTGGCGGTGAGTTTTTGTTGCTCCGTCCAGACTCCGTCACTGTTCACGAATACATAAGCCGAGCCGCTGTTTGATGCGCTGTCATCGTCGAAAGGAGAACCCACAACCACGGTGTCCCCGCTGATGGTTACGGTTTTACCGAACCTGTCCAGTGAAGCCCCATCACTGGCGGTGAGTTTTTGTTGCTCGGTCCAGACCCCACCACTTCGCATAAAGACATAGGCCGCACCGCTGTCAGTATCCAATTCATCATCGGTCTCGTTGCCCGCCACCAGGGTATCGCCGCTGATGGCAAGACTACTTCCGAAGTCTGGCGAAGCGTCGTCGGGGTCGCTGGGGGTGATTTGGGATTCATTGAAGATACAACCGATGGCGTCCCCTGCCACTACACAGGTCTCTTCCGCACAGTCCGACGAACACCCATCTCCATCCACCGTATTTCCATCGTCGCAGGTTTCCAGTCCCTCGATGGTGCTGTTGCCACAAAGATTACAAAATAAACAATCCGCGTAGACGTAGACTGCGCCACTATCAACCGCATCACCATCACCTTTTAACGCGCCAACAACTACAGTGGCCCCATCGGTGGCGACTACGTTTCCGAACATGTCGTTAACGGCGGCATCACTTGCACCATACTTTCTCTGTAAGTCCCAGTCAGCGCCGTCGACGTTTGCATATACAAATACGGCCCCTGCGTTCGTCTCGGTGTCATCATCCCATGGCGCACCGACAACCAGAACATCACCACGGATGGAGACGCTTTTTCCAAAGGTATCCGTATGTGGGCCACCTGGGCCCGCGTTCAAGCTCTGCGTGAGAGTCCACTCGGTACCGCTTCGCGTATAGACATAGGCTGACCCAGCATCAAATTCCGCATCGTCTTGCCGTTGGGCTCCTACCACCAGGGTGTCGCCGAAAACCGAGACGCTGTCGCCGAAATAGTCTCTTACCTCTCCACTGTCGAGAATTAACCGCTGTTGCTCAGTCCATAAGGCACCTGTACGCGTAAACACATAAGCGGCACCACTATCGTCGCCAAAGTCATTGTCTTCTGCTCCCACAACAATGGTGTCCCCATCGATAGAGACTGCCTTACCGAAATAGGATTCGGTTTCAGCGACACTTGGGAGCAGTTTTTGCTGCTCGACCCAATCGTCATCAAGCCGGTGAAATACGTAAGCAGCACCGCTTTTTGAGGCGAGAGCTTCGAGCCTAGGTGACCCCACAACCATGTAGTCACCACGAATGGCGACGTTTTTTCCAAAGTGCGCGCCGACAGTTCCATCGCTGGCGGTGAGTTTTTGCGATTGCGTCCATTCCTCCCCAGCGTGAGTAAACACGTAAACCGAACCGCTTTGGGTTCCCAAATCATCATCTCCCCATGCGCCGATCGCTATCGTGTCGCCAGAGATCGAAACACTCCAGCCGAACAAATCGCCCGCTACAGTATCATCCGCAGTCAACATTTGCTGCTGTACCCAAGTTCCATCAATTCGCTCATGTACAAAGACGGCGCCGCTATTCCCACCTAAGGTGTCGCCTGTTGGGGCGCCTACCACCATGGTATCCCCATCGATGGCGACGTTTTCGAAACTGTCGTTTGTATTCGCCACACCAATCATTGGTGTGAATTTGGCTTCTGTAAGCGAGCATGTGGGCCCGAAGAGGAAGGCGACACAAGTTTCTGCAACGCAATCAGCTGTACAGCCATCACCACTGTTTAGGTTTCCATCGTCACAGGTCTCGTCGGCCTCTACGATGGTATTCCCGCAGCAGTCGGGGGCAATGTCGGTCACACAGATGCCTTCCGTATTGTCGCAATAACTGACAGAGCAAAGGGCGTCAGATGGAGGGCAGTCCACAGGAGTTCCGAGGGTGCAGCTTCCCCCTTGGCAGGTCTCCTGACCGTTGCAGAGATCATCGTCGTTACACGGTGTATGGTCTGCCATATACAAGTCGCAGAGACCGGTCGTCGGGTTGCAGGTGTTCGCTAAACAGGCTTCGGTTACGTCGGAGCAATCCACGGCGGTGCCGGCCTCACAGGTGCCATTCACACAGATCTCGTTTCCATTGCAGAGGTTGTCGTCGTCGCATGGTGTACCGTCTGTTATATTCAAGTCGCAGAGACCGGTAGCCGGGTTGCAGGTGTTCGCTAAACAGGGGGCCGTCACGTCGGAGCAATCCACGACAGTGCCCGTCTCACAGGTACCGCTGGCACAGGTTTCGTAGCCATTGCACAAGTCATCGTCGTCGCACGGCGTGCCGTCTGGACTAGCGGTATGGCAAGCTCCCGAGTCGCTGTCGCAGCTGTCTAGAGTGCACGGATCTCCGTCATCTTCACAAACGATCGCAGTACCCGGCGTACACACACCGAATAGGCAGGTCTCATCTCCATTACAGAGCTCGTCATCAGCACAGGGTGAGCCATCATCTAGAGACACTCCACAGCTTCCATCGCCCACATTACATATATCGTCTGTACAGGGGTTACCGTCGTCTGCACATACGATCGGCGTACCGAGGCATTCGCCAGAAAGACCGCACATATCGCTGGCCGTACAGGGATTCCCATCATCGCATACTCCTTCAACGATGGTGTTATTGCAGCCGCCAGTGTTGGGATCGCAGGCATCCGATGTACAGGCGTCGAAGTCATCACAATCGTTAAACGTCTGCCCTACGCACTCATGCTCTTCGTTGCATATCTCGGTTAATGAACAGAGATCACCGTCGTCACATTCTGCTCCTTCCGGCTTCCAGGAGTACACGCAGCCTTCACCTTGTTTGCATTCCACCGAGGCCGAACACGGCATATCTTCACAAGTAACCGGTTCTCCTCCAGTGCAGGTTCCCAGATAACAGTAGTCATCTTCAGTGCACTCGTTCCCGTCGTCGCATTGGGCATCAAGGATCGGACTATTAACCACTTCGCCTTTCTCGCAATAGTCCTGGGTGCACGGGTTCTCATCATCGAGGTTCAAAGGCGCACCTTTGAGGCACTGCCCACCCTGGCAAAAATCTCCCTCTGTACATGCATTCTCATCTTCAACGCAGGGGAAACCATCGGGTTGATCGGGATTGTCGCAGACTGGCTCGCCTTCTTCACAGCTGCATACATCCTGGGTGCATTCTTTTTCGTCGCTACAATCTTCGGCATCGCCCACACATTGCATACCGTACTCGCCACAGTCGGGGTCATCGGGCTGGCAGACATCACAGAAGTCATTTGAGGTACAGCAGTCGTTGTCATTGCAAGGTGTACCCATGGTCATGGGCTGACATTGAACTCCTTTATCGGGAGTACAGGCGCAGATCGTGCAGGGGATGTCGTCATAGGTGATAGGCGTACCACCTTCACAGGCCGCTTCCTCTGTGCATGTGGATCCTTCCGTACAAAGGTCCCCATCATCGCAATCCAATCCAACGGTCGCCTTGTGGCCGCATACGCCCGCAACACATTGGTCTATTGTGCAGGAGTTGGCATCGTTGCAGTCCAGATCAACAGCACATTCCTCTGCGTCCCCGTCGCCGCCGCCACAGGCGATGACGAGCACCAAAAGACATAGAGCGAGAATTTCAACCCACCGCATTCCAACCTCCGAAGTGTGATGCGAAGCATCAATCTATTCCGTTTTGAGGCACCTTACAAATGAAGTTTTTTCGCGCTGGAATGGTCTCTGTACGAAGACCATAGTCGCTTACAAACCCTGGACACAAAGCGGGCGCGCTAAGCTTTTTCGATATTGTTGAGTAGCCTGCTTGCTTCGCAATCAGCTGGTCAGGCGAAGAATCCACTCCCAGCCGTCGGCGCGACCGATGACGTAGACGGTCCAGAGGCCGTAGATGAGCAGGAACAGGTAGGCCTTCAGCCGGCTCAGATTACGACCTATGATGAACACCAGCAGGATCATTGCCGTGGCCACCACAAGCAGGATCCGCAGGGCGTTCAGATCGGCCGATTCGGCCGCGCTGCTGCTCAGGGTCACATCCTGGTAGAAGAGACCGTATAGTAGCAGGGGAAGCCCAAGCGCAATGGTAATATCAAAGATATTGCTTCCCACCGCATTGGATACCGCGTCATCGTAATTGCCACGGCGCGCATCCCGTACCGAAAGAATCGTATCGGGAACACTTGTGGCCGCCGCTCCAAGGATCAGGGCCGTGAAGTATGGTGCGATCTGCAGGGCCTTCGCCGAGTCGATGACGGCCGTAGCCAGAAAATGACAGCTCGCTCCGATCATCACTGTGGCCAACCCGAGCACAACCCAGGCTCGTTGGGTGTTTAATGGCGCCCCTTTGTAGACCAGCTGGTGGAAATCCAACATGCAGAGGTGCTGAAGAAAACCCGCGCCTTCCTCTACATTTCGCCCTTCGAATGCATTGGTTCCCTCATGATGCTGGGTTTTACGAACCTGGATGATCAAAGCCACAGCATAGAATACGTAGACCAGAGCCAGCAGTCCTCCAGCCCACCAGGCCAGCTTGGATTGGCCTAGAAAACCGAATAATACGAGCTCGGCAAATAAGAGAAACGCACCATCACGAATTATCGTGCGTTTTTGAATCTGGATCTCGGACTTCCCTTTGGAACCCTTCGCACGCCATCCAACCACTCCCAGAATACAAAGGGCGGGAATCACCGTCAGATTGAAGATCGCGCTACCAGCGCAGGTCGCCATACCCGCTGCGAAACCAGCCTGGTCGTGGTAGACGAATAACAGAAAAAAGGTGGTCAGAAGTTCGGGTAACGAGCTCCCAATTGCGTTGACCGTCGCGCCACGGATGCCTGGTGGCATATTTCGCCCCAGATGGCTGGCTGCCAGATCGAAGCTTTCGCAAGCTCGATTGATGATGAATGAGCAGGCGATCAGCGTAATGAGAGCCTGAAATAATAACCCGGTGTCCATTTTGATTCCGTTGAACAAGCGACGAGAATTCGATTTCGCACCGTACCTCGTATCACGAGATATGGAAAGAAGGACAGGGCATAAAACCGGCTATTCTGATCGACTCGATTTCAATCCGTCCAAGAACTGCCGATTAGCATGTAGAGACGGGCATTAACCAGATTTCCATTGCGGTAAAACAACCGAAACGCTAATTGTAGCGGCGCGCTGCTGTGGGTCATTTGAGGCTTTATGAGATCGTTGTTGAGCATTCTTTTTTGTCTTCTGCTCATCCCGGGCTTTGTTCACCAGGATGTGCTGACAGGATCGGTGTATGCGTCTCCACCAGCGGCCGAAGACGGCGCGTCCAAGGCAAAAGCTGTAGATACAAAACCAGCTGCGGCCAAGACAGCCGCAAAGAAAGCCGAGCCCGCAAAGAAAGCCGAGCCCACGAAGAAAGCTAAGCCCGCGAAGAAAGCTGAGCCTGCGAAGAAAGCTGAGCCTGCGAAGAAAGCTAAGAAGGCCACCAAGGCTAAGAAAAAGAAGAAGAAAAAGAAGAAGAAAAAGCGGGCTAAGAAGAGGACTCGTCCTACGTTTTATCGGTATGTGATTGGTCCTGGTGACACATTTTACAGTATCGCACGGGCCTTCAATGTGACCGTCAAAGATCTGCAACGTTGGAACAAGAAGGTCAACAGCAGAACGATGCAGCCTGGGAAAACCGTACTACGTATTAAGACGCCCCTTCGTCCCATCCGCTATACGGTCAAACGCGGTGACAGTATTCGTAAGATTGCGAAGAAGTTTCGTTGTACGCAGGATCAATTCATCTGGATGAACCATCTGCGAAGACACGGCAAGATCAAGCGCATTATTGCTGGCAAGTCCTACCAGGTTCCTGTGATGAAGAAGAAGTTTATCGCTGTGGCCAAGGGGAGCCCAGCCAACGGTACTCTCAGAAACGGCCAACAGATGACCTCTGGCGAAGGCTATTATGTTCGTAACCCTCGAGAAACCTGGGGTACAACCAATACCATAAACCAGCTTAATAAGTGCTTCACGAAGGTGCGTCGTGACATACGCGCGCGTAATAAGAAGTATGGTACGAAGCAGACGGTTCCGGAGTTTGTTGTTGGTGATATCAGCCTTAAACGTGGGGGCGCGTTTCCACCCCATAAATCCCATCAGAACGGGCTGGATGTAGATATCGCGTACGTCGCGAATTCCAAGTCGAACCGGCGGCGCTTTTTCCGCGTAAATCGACGCAATATGGATGTACGAGCCACCTGGGATTTGATGACCTGCTTTATCCAGGAGAGCAATGCGCAGCTTATCTTAGTGGATCGATACATTCAGAAGATGCTCTACCAACATGCCAAAGCACGGAATTTCAAGCCAAGTACGCTCGCGAAATGGTTTCAGTACCCCAGACGATCTCGTACAGGTCTGATCCGAGACTCCAAGGGACATGACGACCATATGCACGTGCGATTCCCGAAATCTGCAAAGAAGGTAGCGGGCCGTTAGTCCCTCGTTCTGCAGAAAAAAAAGAAAGTTTCGAATAAACTCGTTCCTGCTGCGTCGAAGGTTGCATGATGCGCCGAATTCCCGGCGATAATGTGTTCCTGGAGGCTATTATGCGAATGTTTTCAAAATCGATTGTATTGCTACTCTCTATTTGTTTTCTGGTTCCTTCTTTTGCCACCGTGGCTTCGGCCCATCATGGTCCCCATCCACGGATTAAAAAATACCGCACAGTGAAGAAACAGCGTCGTGCTCGTCGTGTTCGTCGTCTTGCTCGCCGCCCGGTCGTTCGTCGACACTCTCGTGTTGTCGTTGTTGAGCGTCCTCGCACCGTGGTCGTTCACAAGCCGGCCCGAGAAGTAGAGGTTATTGAGACCACTACTGAGACCAGTTCTGCTGCTACGGACCGTCAAAAGCTCGGCATTGGGCTGCGTGGAAACGCCATCGCCCTGTCCGGTGACAAGGTCCATCTGTCTACCCTTGAGAACCCCATTATGTACGGCCCTGGCATTAGCTTTACAGGTCGTGTCAGCCCCAAATGGGACCTCGAATTGGCTGTAGATTACCTGCAAGGTTCGAAGGATGACTTCCGTCAGCGCTCTGTTCCTCTGACTCTGTCTGGCCTCATGCTGCTCTTCCCAGAGTCCCGCGTGACTCCATATGGTGTTGCCGGTGGTGGCGTGACCTTTACACAGCTTAGCTATGGCGACGGTCAGTTTGTCCATGACATCACCGAGGCCAATGGTCATCTGGGAGGTGGTGTGAAGGTACGGCTTAGCGAAGATGTGGCCCTTAGTGCCGACGTTCGAGCCAATATGGTGTACTCGCACCTTGGCAGCACGACTTCCATCAAGGACAGCTGTGTTAACGCTGGCGCCTGCAACGGCATGGAGACTGTTTCTCCTGACGATAAGCTCGACGTCGGGATGACGATGCAAGCTGGCGCTATCCTCTACTTCTGATTTTCTTGAGCCTCCCTATTCACGACCAACTCTGAAGTAGAGTTATTCGAAGGGCCGGTAGCCAATGCTACCGGCCCTTTCTCGTTTTGTCGTAGGTATAATTGGTCTGGATTCCGGTGGTCATAAACAGAGCGATGTGGTAGCGAGTAGCACAGGATACGGGCTCAATCCTGATAGGGGGAGGCATGTTCGCCGATACCATTTTTCGACACTCCGAAATTCGTCCACTTGCCTACGATACGGTGCGTGTCGAGGCAATCGCCGTCCATGCGGGGCGAGTGGTTCGAATGGGCACCTTTGAGGATATGCGTGAGCTATTGGGCCCATCCTGTAAGGTGATTGATCTGCCAGGCAAAGTGGTACAGCCGGCATTCCATGACGCCCATATTCATTTGCTGCATCTGCATGCGCATCCAGGCCATATTTCCCTGGGCAGCGTGATGTCCAAAGCGCAGATGATGGAAAAGATTAGACAGGCTGTTAGTAAGCTATCGGACGAATCGTCGTGGGTGGTGGCCTGGGGGCTGAATACGGACTTTGCGCGTAAATTGTTCATGGAAAGCCCTGGTCTTTTGAATGAAGAATTCGGTGATGTTCGGGTAATCATTACAACCCGGGATGGTCATGGGGCGTGGCTGACAAAAGGGGCATTCGATGCTCTCGATGAGTCGACGCATGTCGAGCTGCAGGGGATGGACCGGAATGTAACCACCTATGGGGATGATTCCGTCATCATACATATTACGGAACAGGCCCTCGGTGTTGTGCGTCAGGCGGTGGACGATATCGAGAACCGTCCTTCGGGAACCCTCCTTCGCCAGCGTGTGTATGAAACTCTACGCCTGGGCGTGGTGTGTTGTCATGAAGCCATGGTCGAGAGCGAGGATATCCCGATGCTCGAGGAATTTTTCGCCGAGAACCCGATTCAGGTCACTGGACGGATGCACGGTATGATGCACGCTCGAGCGGGACAATGGGCGTGGCTGAAAGAGCGAAAAGCCGAATGGGGACGTTTTGATGGTCGGTTATCCCTGGGAACCGTGAAAGCGTTTCTCGATGGTTCCCTTGGCTCGGGCACCGCGTGGATGTCGCCACAACAAGATCCACCTGCGATGGATCCAGAGGAGCTGAAAGAGATCGCGCAGTTCTGTGTGGACGAGGGCTTTCAGCTGGCTGTTCACGCCATTGGCCGTCAGGCCGTACGTGAAGCACTTGATGTGATGGAATCGGTGCGCCCAGCGACGCCCGGTCCGTATCATTCGAAGACTCCGTTATGGCGTATTGAACACGCCGAGTTCGTCGAAGCGGCTGATATCCATCGTGCGGCTCATCTGGGGATCGTTTTATCGGTGCAACCCCTGCATCTACCGCTCGATGCACCGATCTTGAAAGCGCGGTACCGGGAGCACCTCCAGGTAGCGTTTCCCTGGACCGATTTCACGGATGCTGGTGTCCCTCTGGCCTTAGGAAGCGATGCCCCTGTTACCGACTGTCGGCCCTTGGCGAATCTTCAAGTCGCTTGTGGTCCTGCTAGACGAGACCTTTTCGGAGCCCATGACGCCCCGCTCCTTCTTCATGCATTGAGCCCCGATGTGGCTTTGCATGCGCATACCGTGGGGGGCGCGGTCGCGGCACTCGGAAAATTGGGTACAGGAACACTCATGTCGCAACAGCCTGCCGACTTTGTTGTTTTAGACGGTGATCCTCTACGCGCATCGCCGGAGACCTTTGAGCAGATCAACGTGTTGGAGACCTGGGCTGGTGGTGTGCAGATCGTCCAATCGGAGCTTCCAAGCGAGACCGTAGATATAGGTCAAGATGACTAGACCTGGGAACTTGCGGCATAGGGCACAATTCGATAGCGCTTCGGAAGGTAGTTCACGATGGAGAGTCAAGGTATGAACGTAATTGGACTGACAGGCCGAAATGCATCTGGAAAGGGCGAGGTTGCCCGGCTATTAAAAGATCTGGGCTTTGTATACGGTTCTTTATCCGACGTTCTACGCGAGGAGTTGCGAGCCCGTGGAGACGCGGTGAGTCGAGACAATCTGATCGCAATCGGTCGTGAATTGCGGGGAGCCCATGGATCCGCAGTGTTGGCCCAGCGAATGCAGGCCGGCCTGGGCGGGGATGGCAACTACGTGGTGGACTCCTTTCGGCATCCCAGCGAAGTCGAATGGTTTCGTGAGCATCAGGAGGGCTTTTCCCTATGGGAGGTCCACGCTTCAGAGGAGATACGCTTTTCGCGTATCTGTAGCCGGGGCCGTGAATCGGATCCTACCACATTGGAAGCCTTTCGTGCCCTCGAACAAGCGGAAGCAACACGCACCGAAGAGAGTGGCCAGGATCTGGATGGGACCGCCGCTCTCGCAGATCGTGTAATACCCAATGAACAGAGTTTTGATGAGTTGAGCGGATATGTTGCAGAAGCATTACGCGATCTGGGTGTCGATTTCGGGAGCTGACGCGAACGCAGCACAAAAAAAAACGCTCTCAGCTGAGAGCGTTTTCTTTGTTCCTAACGACGTTGGAAGCGGATTGCTTTCTTGCGACGTCTTTCCGCGTCACGAGTCTTACGCTTCTTAGCCTCGGAGGGCTTTTCATAATAACGGCGTTTCTTGATCTCTTTATAGATCCCTTCGTTCGCCATCTTACGCTTCAGCGCAGATATCGCTCGGTCTACATTTCCGTCTTGGACGTAAACCTCTAATGGTCGGAACTCGAAAGCCTTGTAGGTCACGCTAACCACCTCCTTACAGTAGATTTGGTGTCCATGAAAGGCGAGGCGGATTATAGTCACGGTTACACGGGATGCAAGCACAAAGGGCGTTCACCCTAGTTAAACAAGGCTAAGTTGTTGTAATTACATTTCTTTGCGAGTTGCTTTTTGTCATGTGTCGAAGTGTCTTCTGCGGAGCAGGCCCCTTCTTTCTGGGAATTAACGAAAACGGCTTTGACGGGGACGGTCCTTTTGGATAGACCAGCCACGGTAAGAAAGAGGTAAAAAAATGTCTGCCCAGAGCCTGTACCCCGGTATTTATGAGACCGATCCCGAGATTGCAGAGTTATGTGCTCTCGAAAACGAGCGCCAAGCCACAAGTATTCGACTGATCCCGTCGGAAAACTATGTGACATCGGCTGTCCTGGAGGCCACGGGCTCGGTTCTTACAAACAAGTATTCCGAAGGCTATGCGGACAAGCGCTATTATGAGGGGCAGGCCCATATTGACGCGATAGAGAAGCTCGCAGTGCAGCGTGCCTGTGCTCTTTTCGGAGCAGATCACGCGAATGTGCAGCCCTATTCGGGTAGCCCTGCCAACCTGGCCGTCTATACGGCTTTGTTGGAGCCCGGTGATCTGATCATGGGACTGAGTTTACCGCATGGTGGACATCTCACTCATGGCTGGAAGGTAAGCGCGACGGGGAAATTCTGGACGTCGACCGCCTACGAAGTCGATCCGGAAACCCATCGGCTGGACTACGATGCCATTCGTAAACAGGCCCTTGAAGAACGACCTCGTATGATTGTAGCGGGTGCGACCGCTTATCCGCGAACCATTGATTTCTCTGCCTTCCGGTCGATTGCCGATGAGATCGGAGCCTACTTTCTGGCCGATATCGCACATATCTCGGGTCTTGTTGCGACGGGTGTTCACCCATCACCCGTTCCACACGCCGACGTGGTCTCTACGACAACCCATAAGACTCTGCGCGGACCGCGTGGGGGTATGATCATGTGTCGTGAAGAGTTCGCCAAGGCCGTGGATCGTGCGGTCTTCCCTGGTCTACAGGGTGGTCCCCACAACCACACTACAGCTGGTCTGGCAGTTGCCCTCAAAGAGGCTTCGACAGATGCCTTTGCGAACTATTCACGGGCCATCGTAGACAACGCAAAACTATTGGCCGGCGCCTTGAAAGACGAAGGCTTTGACCTGGTTACCGGTGGCACGGACAATCATCTGATATTGATTGATGTGGTGAAAACCACCAATGATGCGGTGGCTGGTAAACCCTTCGCGAAGGCCTTGGATCGTGCTGGTATCGTGGCGAACTACAACACCGTACCTTTCGACCAGCGTAAGCCTTTCAACCCCTCCGGATTGCGGCTTGGAACTCCAGCGGTTACATCACGAGGAATGGGGGATGTGGCGATGGTGTTTATTGCCAAGGCCATGCGTGAGGTACTGGATAACCTTGAGAACGAGACGGTTCTGGAAAGAATTCGGAACGAAGTCTTCGATCTATGCAAGGTCTTCCCGGCACCAGGACTCTAACCGGAACCGACCTCAGGCGTTATCCAGGGCCTGCAGACATTCTTGTTCCGTGATGGTTCGATTGCTTTGTTTGGCTGCGGCGAGCAGGGCGTCGATCTTGGATTGCTCGGGCTCAATACCGTGGGTGCGAAGCCAGAAGATGGCATTGCTGCGACCACTCATTGGGCCCAGCTCAATGAGTTGGCTACGTCCAATGGCTGCGGCAGGAACGCCTGAATAGACCCGGTCTGCCAGATCATGATCACCTCGCATCTCGGCTTTAAGTATAGCCGAGGCGTGCACGCCTGTTGCCGTGCGGAAGGCGTCGCGCCCTACTGCGGGGTAGTTGATGGGTACTTCGAACCCAAGGGCTTTGCTCGCTGTAGAACAATAGTCCGTAAGGGCGCTCAGATCGCGTTCGATCCACCCCAGGAGCCACATATTTACCAGCAGCTGATCGGTGGCAGCGTTTCCGACGCGTTCTCCAATACCAATACTTGTTCCATGAACCCGCTGCGCGCCCGCGGAGGCGGCGGATAGGGCGTTGGCGAGCGCCAGGCCCCGGTCGTTATGGCCGTGCCAATCGATACGTACGTCCTCAAAACCACGGCTGTTCAAGAAATCTCGTGTCCAACGGACAAGATTCGCCGCACCTGCAGGTGTTGCATGACCCACTGTGTCGCATAGACATAGGCAGGTCGCCCCTTCATCGAGAGCAGCCTGGAACAGCTCTTTCAAGTCGTTCGGATCGGAACGAATGGTGTCTTCGGTCACGAAGGCGACGGGTAACCCTTCGCTGGTTCCGGCTCGGACAGCCTCCCGTGTTCGATTGATCAGTAACGATAGATCCCAGTCTTCGGTCACCTGCCGGATGGGTGAGGACCCGATAAAGGTGTAGATATTGATGGGAGTGCCACAGGCCTGGCTGGCCTCGGCAATGCGGGTTACGTCTGAGACGACGGTTCGCCCAGCACAGGCGGGCTGAATCCCGAGGTTCTCGTCGCGAATCATACGAATCATTCGGACGACGTCATCGAAGTTACGTTGGCTGGCAGCCGGGAGTCCGACGTCTGCCGACTCGATTCCAAGCTTGTCTATTAAGCGCAGAATATCGAGTTTCACATCGACGGGGGGATCCAATGCGGATGGTGATTGGATACCATCGCGTAGAGTCTCATCATACAACTCGACCGTATGCTCTGGTTTCGGAAAGAGGTTGGTACCCTCCGTGTTCCAGTCATAGATGATATCTCTATCAGTCGGTGTTGGTGGTATGTTGACGGTCATGACCAGCTCCAGGTCCTAGGGGGACGAAACGACATTGTCATATCTGGAAGTGGCTTGAAGATGCAACGCCTTACTATTCAGGGGCCTTTGAATCGGTTCTGCACTTGCCCCAATGGCCCGAGGCATATAAGGACAGTTTTATATGGATCACAGGTGAGGTCGTCATGTCGACGGTACGGGTATCGATTCTAGGCGCTTCGGGCTATGGCGCAGCAGAGTTGTTGCGTCGCTTATTGCCCGACCCGTCTGTGGAGGTCGTGCATCTCTTCAGTAAGGAAGATGTGGGTAAGTCGGTCTCAGATGTTCATCTGGGGCTGGGAAGTCTGGGCCAGAATAAGGTGATTGAAGATCGGTCTTTTGCCGAGGCTGCCGAGGGCGCCGATATCGTCTTTTTGGCTCTACCCCATCGCATTAGCATGCAAGCGGCTCGCGAACTATGGGCAAGCTCGGCACGGATTATTGATCTGTCGGGGGATTTCCGACTTCGGTCTGTGGCGACCTACGAAACGTATTATGGGGTAGACCACTGTGCTACCGAGCTTCTTGGTGATTTCGTCTATGGCTTGCCCGAGTTGTTCCGGGAGAAGATTCGAACGACTCGGGCGGTTGCCTCTCCGGGATGTTTTGCGACTAGCCAGATTCTTCCACTGGCCCCGCTGGCACGAAAGGGCTGGCTCAACGGACCGGTTCGTGTTGTATCGGTCACCGGTAGCTCGGGTAGTGGAGCAAATCCCTCGAAGGGGACCCATCATCCCGTACGTTCCGTGACGTTACGGGCCTATCGAGCTTTGAACCACCAACATACGCCCGAGATTGAACAGGCCCTGGAGGATATTGGTGCGACGAATCTTCGACTCGATTTTGTTCCTGTCTCGGGCCCGCTTTCACGCGGGATCATGACCACTGCATTTGTGGATCTGCCTGATGGCGTCGATACCGCAGCGGTTACGGCGGTATTCCAGGAACAGTATGGGAAGGAACCCTTTATACGACTACTGGAAGGAAGAATGCCGGAGGTTGCGGCGGTTAAAGGATCGCAGTTCGTCGAGATCGGTTTTGTCGTGCGTGATGGGCGATTAGCCGTATTTTGTGCGCTGGATAATCTGGTGAAAGGTGGTGCAGGCCAGGCGATCCAATCCTTCAACATAATGACAGGGCGACCAGAGACGCAGGGGTTGATGAACCCAGCGTCCTGGCCCTGAACGGAGAGACTACGATGGCAGGACCCTGGGTCCTAAAACTGGGTGGCGATGTGGTGCGAGACGCCGAGGGCCTGGAAGGGTTGGCGGCTGAGATCAGGGACTGCCATATATCTGGCCAACCCCTGGTCATCGTGCACGGTGGTGGACCGCAGGGAACAGCGATAATGAACCGGTTGGGCTTGGAACCCCGGTTTGCCGGCGGGCGTCGCATTACGGATGAATCCACTCTTGAGGCCATGGTGATGGCTTTGCCCGGACAAACCTCTACCGCGTTGACCGCGATCTTGACCAAAGAGGGGGTGCCAGCTCTTGGCGTCAGTGGAGTATCGAGTTTTCTGGTGGAGGCCGAAAAACGGCCGCCTCGGGAGATTATTGGACATGAAGAATTGGTCGACTTTGGTTTGGTTGGCGATATTCGCCAGGTAAATACGAAGGCGATTATGGCCTTGGTCGAGGCAGGTTTTGTACCGGTGATCGCCTGTCTGGGCATGGACCGCCAGGGGCAGGTTTTGAACATCAACGCGGATGTGGTTGCGGTCGATCTGGCGGCACGCCTGAAGGCGGAGCTGTTGGTCGCGGTGGCGGGTG
>MDTE01062117.1_pt1 | contig 15070 bp, 13 predicted proteins | sample 811231 | NCBI WGS metagenome assembly MDTE01 (sample SAMN05326651, study PRJNA326480) | marine metagenome | isolation source: seawater | place: Indian Ocean: Red Sea | collected 2010 | reverse complement strand
CCGTGCGCCTCGACCTGTTCGGTGATGAGCTGGAAGGCGTCAGAACGTTTGATCCGCTGTCTCAACGCGCCGTTGCCCGAATAGATGCGCTGAAATTGGAACCCGTCAGCGAGGTGTTCCTTGACAACGAGTCAATAAACCGTTTTCGCGGAGGTTATGGCAGCCGGTTTGGTGCGGTGGCCGGACAATCTGATCCGCTCTACCAGGCCATAACGTCGGGAAGGCGATATATGGGGATGGAGCATTGGCTTCCGCTGTTCCATGACAGACTGGAGTCCCTTTTCGATTACGCTCCCGATGCAACCATCACGCTCGACAACCTCGTTGAAGATGCCCTGGAAAAGCGGCTTGAAACGATTACGGACTACTATGAAGCCCGCCAGACCGGAGAACGCGGCGGAAGCGACCAGGATGCGGCTGTCTACCGTCCGTTGCTACCCAAGGAACTCTATCTCGAACGCAGCGAGTGGTTGTCACGCGTCTCCCATCGGCCATGCCTGATATTTTCGTCTTTTCGCCAGCCTGAGTCGAAAAGCGTCCGCGACCTCGGCGGCCAGAGGGCACGCGACTTCGCTCCCGAGCGCGCCCAGCAGGATCTCAACCTGTTCGACGCGGTTCGCGACTACATCAATGAGCTTCAGTCGACTGGTAGAGGCGTAGTCATAGCTGCGTACTCGATTGGCACGCGCGAGCGGCTCGCCGGTCTTCTATCCGACCACGGCATCGACAACTGCCTGAATATTGAGGAGTGGTCGGCATCAGGAGCATCCTTGAACGGAAGCGTCGGATTGGCGGTCCTGGCGATTGAGCACGGCTTCGAGACTGACAACCTTGCTGTCATAACCGAGCAGGACATTCTTGGTGAGCGCCTGGCAAGGCCGGCGCGAAGAACCCGCCGCGCCGAAGAATACATCGTCGAAGCGTCATCGCTGTCTCCCGGCGATATCGTGGTGCACGTCGAACACGGTATTGGGCGGTATGCGGATTTGCTGACCATTGATGTCGCGGGAGCGCCGCACGACTGCCTGCTGATTCTTTATGACGGAGACGACAAACTCTACATCCCGGTGGAGAATATCGAAGTCATATCCCGGTACGGTTCGGAAGATTCGGAAGTTCAACTCGATCGACTCGGCGGCAACGGATGGCAGGCACGAAAGGCGCGCGCCAAGGAACGCATTCGCAGCATCGCCGATCAATTGATCAAGATTGCAGCTGCCCGGGAACTGCAGAAAGGCGAGGTACTTGCCCCGCCGGCAGGGCTGTATGACGAGTTCTGCGCTCATTTCCCCTATCACGAGACGGAAGATCAGCAACGCGCCATCGAAGACGTCCTGCGGGACCTGGCCGCCGGGCGTCCCATGGATCGCTTGGTGTGCGGTGATGTCGGCTTCGGCAAGACGGAAGTGGCCCTGCGCTCGGCCTTCATTTCCGTCATGGCAGGAAAGCAGGTCGCTATCGTCGCGCCAACCACGTTGCTGGTGCGCCAGCACTACGCAACATTCTGCGATCGATTCTCGGCCTGGCCTGTGAAGGTTGGACGCCTTTCAAGGATGGTCGGACCAAAGGAGACAGCGGAGACCAAGGAGGGACTGGAGTCAGGTGATATCGACATCGTCATCGGCACCCATGCCTTGCTCTCCAAAAGCATCAAGTTCCGGGATGTTGGTTTGATTATTGTTGATGAGGAACAACACTTCGGTGTCGCGCAGAAGGAACGATTGAAGAACTTGCGCGCCGTCGCCCATGTCTTGACCCTGACCGCGACACCGATCCCGCGAACGATGCACCTGGCGATGTCGGGCGTGCGGGAACTGAGTCTGATAGCGACACCGCCGGTTGACCGATTGGCCGTGAAAACCTTCATCATGCCCTTCGATCCAGTTGTCGTTCGCGAAGCATTGATGCGAGAGCACTATCGGGGCGGTCAAAGTTTTTACGTGTGCCCGCGAATAATGGACATTCCTGACATACAGGCGTTTCTCCAGGAACACGTGCCGGAAGTCCGTTTTGGCAGTGCCCACGGGCAAATGCCCGTGAAGGAGCTGGACCAGGTGATGCACGCCTTTTACGAAGGCAGTATCGACGTGTTGCTGTGCACGAACATCATCGAGTCAGGTCTCGATATCCCAACGGCAAATACGATGATCGTTCATCGTTCAGACATGTACGGGCTCGCCCAACTCTATCAGTTGCGCGGCCGGATCGGTCGATCCAAAATGCGGGGTTACGCCTATCTCACGTTGCCCCCACGTCGTGTCCCGACGGAAGGCGCCGAAAAACGCCTCAAGGTAATGCAGGCGCTTGATGGGCTGGGTGCAGGATTTTCCCTGGCCAGCCACGACCTCGATATCAGGGGCGCTGGAAACCTGTTGGGCGAGGAACAGTCGGGACATATCCGCGAAGTCGGACTGGAGCTGTATCAGGAGATGCTGGAAGAAGCCGTCGCGGCAGCTCGAGGATCGGACGGCGACGAAATTGCAGAGGACAAATGGTCCCCGCAGATCAGTATCGGCACCTCTGTCCTGATTCCGGAACGCTATGTGTCCGACCTAGACGTCAGGCTCGGCTTATATCGACGCCTGGCCAGACTCGAAGACCGGGCAGAAATCGATGCCTATGCGGCCGAACTGATCGACCGGTTCGGACCTCTACCCGAAGAGGTCGACAACTTGTTACGAATCGTCGCCATAAAGCAGTTCTGCCGACATGCGGGAGTGGAGCGAGTCGAAGCGGGTCCAAAAGGTGCCACCATCTCGTTCCACAACGACCAATATGCGAATCCGGCAGGGTTGGTTAAATTCATTTCAAGCCAGGTCGGGACCGCGAAGCTGCGACCCGATCACCGGCTCGTTTATATGCGTGAATGGGACGACGCGGATTCGCGACTGTCAGGTGTTATGCACCTTATGAGAAATCTGGCTGAAATTGCCGCTCAGGCTTCGGAGTTGGCCGCTTCGAACTCGCCGGCTTCTGATTCGGCTTCGCGCGCCATGTGATCGAACAGCTCGTTGAAGGCATCAGCTTCCTGGGCGCCGAATACGACGTATTTTTTGGCGAAAACGAAGCACGGAACGGCATTGACGCCCATGGCGCGTGCGGCTTCATCCTCTTTTCGCACCAGCTCGATGTCCTCGCCGCGTTCGAACAGATCCGAGACCAGATCCGCATCCATACCCACGTGCCGCGCGACATCGATCAACTCCTCTTGGCTGCCGATGTCCGCGCCCTGGGTGAAATAGCGCTCGAACAAGCGCTCGACGACAACATCCTGAAGGCCGGCGGAACCGGCCCACCGGATCAAGCGATGGGAATCAACGGTATTCGGCGTCCGGCGAATCGCGGAAAAATCGAATGGAATGCCCTCGACCTGGCCCACACCGCGGATATTGCCGTAGACCGCGTGGGCCTGCTCTTCGCCACCGAACTTCTGATTCACATAGTCGCTGCGATCCATACCCTCTGCGGGCATTTCCGGATTGAGTTGAAAGGTCCGCCAGCGAACCTCTGCCTGAACATCCGGTCGTTCACGCAGGGCGCGCTCGAAGCGGCGCTTGCCTACGAAACACCAGGGACAGATCGTGTCGGAGATGATGTCGACGTTCATGAACATGGCTGGACCATATCGGGTTAGATCGCACTATCGAAACAGTTTCCCACAAAATATGGTGTCACACACGATCAATTGACCCACTTTTCTGCCTTCGCATTTCGCGATCCCACCTGGACAGGAGTTTGAATCGTGATCATCGACATGCGTGCTCGGCCCCCATCGCCACAATTCAACAGCTTCTTCCAGCGTGATTTTCTTGAAGGTCTGGCCACTCGAGTGGGTGCAAAGCGGCTGTCGCAGGCGTTCTGCGATGAGTCTGTCCACGATTTTGTCGACGAAATGGACGCGGCGAATGTCGACGTCGCGATCGCGTTGGGCCGCAACAGTCCGGCCATGAAATCAGGAAAAATCGTGGCGCCAGCGGGCGTCATTCCAAATCAGCACATCGTCGACCTGCAGTTGGAGTTCCCCGGCCGCATCATTGGTTTTGCCGGAATCGACGTGGCTGGCGAAATCCACAACCCCATGGCGGAAACTCAAAGCTTCGTTGTGGATGGTGATCTGTACGGCATCTTTATCGAGCCGCAGCGCGCATTCGGGGGCAACCCCGATGACGCCCGCATATTCCTGCTCTACGAACTCTGCGAGGCTGAAAGCGTACCGGTGAACATCATGACCGGACCGGTCTCGGGGTCTCACGTCGGGTTTGCCGACCCGGCACCCATCGATCGCGTTGCCGGTCAATTCCCAGACCTCAAGATCATCTGCGGACACGGCTGCTGGCCCCGCGCCGACGAGATGATCGCGGTGGCCTTCAAGCATACCAACGTCTACGTATCGCCGGATTACTACCTTTTCATGCCCGGCGCGGCGAGCCGCTATGTTTAGGCTGCCAACGGTTTCATGGCGGATCAGTTCCTGTTCGGCAGCGCTTATCCGGTTTTACCGTTGGACCAGGCCGTTGAAGACTTCAAGAAGCTCCCGTTTTCCTCCACATCTCTGGAAAAGGCCTTGGGTCTGAACGCCAAGAGTTTGCTGAACCTCTGAGCCCCGGAACAACGGTTGCCCGGTTTTTGGCGTAACACTAAGGTCGAGGCGCGTGATTCAACAAAGCAACAGGAGACGTGATCAGTGAGCAATCTGTTTTCCCTGGACGGTCAGACAGCCTTGATAACCGGTGCCTCCAGCGGCCTCGGGCGCCACTTCGCGTTGACACTGGCCAAGGCGGGGGCGCGAGTGGCCGTCTGCGCCCGCCGGGCAGACAGGTTGAAAGACCTTGTCCAGGAAATCGAGGCCTTCGACGGCCGCGCGATGGCTTTCTCCATGGACGTTACGGATCACGACAGCATTGTGGCCGCCGTGGACGGGGCGGAAACCGAACTCGGCGCTATTCATGTCCTGATCAATAACGCCGGAACGACGGTGACGAAGAAGATCCTTGATTTCACCGTGGAAGACTACGACTTCGTCATGGACACCAATCTTAAGGGCGCGTGGCTGGTGGGTCAGGAAGTTGGACGAAAGATGATCGCGCATGGACACGGTGGTTCCATCGTGAATATCGCATCGATGGCCGGAATTCACACGGTTCCGTTGCTCAGCATCTATGGCATGTCGAAGGCCGGCGTCGTGCACATGACGCGCTTCATGGCCCAGGAATGGGCACGCCACGATATCCGCGTCAACGCGATCGCGCCGGGATACATTGAAACCGAGCTCAACGCCGATTTCTTCGCGAGCGAGAAGGGTCAGCAGTTCGTCAGTCGATTCTTGCGCAAGCGGGTCGGAAAGCCCGCTGATCTCGACGGCGTCCTGCTGTTGCTGGCCTCGGGTACCTCCGATTTCGTCACTGGTACCGTTATCGAGGCGGACGACGGCCTCAGCCTGGTGATGTAGGGGCTCGGTTGGCACCATGGATCTGATCCTCCGCGGTGGCACGCTCCCCGACGGGCGCAAAGACATCGATATTGGCATCGAAGGGACCCGGATCGCTGCTGTGGAGGTCGATCTCCCGGCCAGCGCGCCCGAGGAAATACCTACCCACGGTCGCTTGATCACGCCTCCCTTCGTGGATGCCCACTTTCACATGGATGCCACTCTCACGGCTGGGCAGCCACGCCACAACGCGACCGGGACACTCCTCGAAGGTATTGCGATCTGGGAGGAATTGAAGCCTAGCCTCAGACACGACGACTATGTCGCGCGGGCCCTTCGCTATTGTGATTGGGCCGTAGCCCGGGGACTGCTGGCCATCCGCAGTCACGTCGACACCACGGACCCGGAACTGACGGGGGTTACTGCACTCCTTGAGGTTCGCGAGCAGGTTAAGGACTATCTCGACCTTCAGCTCGTGGCGTTTCCCCAGGACGGCTATCTGCGTTCGCCGATCGGCATTGGCAACCTGAACAAGGCTCTGGATATGGGTGTCGACGTGGTCGGCGGTATACCCCATTTCGAACGAACACAAGCTGAGGGCACAGAGTCCGTACAACTGCTCTGCAAGATTGCCGTGGAACGGGGCCTCAGGGTCGACATGCACTGCGACGAGACGGACGACCCGTCTTCCCGCCATGTGGAAACTCTGGTCAGTGAGACCACGCGCCTGGGCCTGCAGGGCAGGGTGGCGGGATCGCACCTGACGTCAATGCATTCCATGGACAATTACTACGCGGGGAAACTCATCGACCTGATGGTTGAAGCGGACCTTCACGTGGTCGCCAACCCGACTGCGAACCTGCTCCTGATGGGGCGTCGTGACACGTATCCCAAACGGCGCGGCATGACGCGCGTGCCAGAGTTGATAGCAGCCGGTCTCAACGTATCTCTCGGACAGGATTCGGTGATGGATCCCTGGGGACCGCTCAATGCCGCCGACATGCTGGATGTTGCGCATATGGCCGTGCATGCCGGGCATCTGTCGGGACGGGACGAGATACGCGCCTGTTTCAACGCCGTCACAGAAAGTCCGGCCCGGACGCTCGGTCTGGACGGTTATGGCCTCGAGCCCGGTTGCCATGCGGACTTGGTCGTGTTGCAGGCGAGTGACCCGGTGGAAGCGATCCGCCTCCGACCGACACGTCTGTTCGTGATCAGGCGCGGCCGGATCATCGCACGGAGCGAGGAGTCAGAGGTCAATCTCGATATACCAGGCCGTCCCTCAACAACGGACTTCACCATTCAATAGAATGCCGGCCTCGACCATCTGGCCCCGGGGCCGCAAATTCCTGCTGACAGGACCAGTTTCACCCGCGCATAGCGCATACTGGGCACGATAATTGGGGAGGCCTTTGACATGACCGGCAAGTCGCAGGCGGAGGGCGGCGCAGATCTCGTTTTGCGTGGCGCGCGCGTCATAACCATGAACCCGACCGCGCCCGCGGCAGACGCTGTGGCCACGAACAACGGTCGTATCGTGGCGGTGGGAACATCCGACGAGATCGGCAAGCTCGCAGGTCCGGATACGGAAATAGTTGATCTTGACGGCCTTACGGTCATCCCCGGCTTCAACGATACCCACGCCCACATGGACCGGGAAGGCCTCAAGGCGCAGCGACCTTCGTTGGAAGGCGCGCAATCGATCGCCGATATCCTGCAACGCGTTTCCGACGTTGCGGCGAATACGCCGCCCGGCGAGTGGATCGTGACGATGCCAGTCGGCACGCCACCTTGCTATTTCGGCGGACCGGAGACACTGGCTGAGAATCGGATGCCGACCCGGCAGGAACTCGATTCGGTCGCACCCGATCACCCGGTCTGTATCGCCGGCGTATTCGCCAACTGGGGCGCACCGCCCGGCTATACCGCTCTCAACAGCCGGGCGCTTGAGCTCAACGGTATCCGTCGTGACACGGAGCCGCGGTGCTCTGGCATTGAAATCGATCGGGACGAATCCGGCGAACCGACGGGCGTGATCATCGAAACCAACCAGCGGCCGTTCATTGAGTTTGATCTTCTACCGGCTGTCCCGCGGTTCGGTTTGCAGGAACGCATCGATGGCATCCGGCACTCGATGCAGATTTACAACGCGGTCGGAACCACAAGCGTTTACGAAGGCCACGGACTGAGTGCCCAGACCGTAGCCGCTTACCGTGATCTTTGGGAGAAGGGCGATCTTTCGGTGCGGGTGGCACTGACCCTCAGTCCCGCCTGGCGCGACATTGCGGAGGCCCGGACCATCATGCGCGACTGGCTCGGCCATGCGAGAGGCAGGGGTATGGGGGATCCCTGGTTCTGGATCACCGGCGTTCACATTGCTTACGGCGGTGAGAGCGCCGTGGCCGACCTCGCCCGCGAGGACTTGCCCAATACGGGCTGGTCAGGATTTGTCGAGCAGGCAGTCTCACAAAAGGATTTCCGAGACTATTGCCTGACCGCAGCCGAATACGATTTGCGGGTACATACCATCGTGGGTGACGATCTGCAGGACCTGGTGCCGGCACTGGTCGAGGTCGGGGAACGCTATCCAATCGGCGAACGCCGATGGGTCGTGGAGCATATCGGACGCGCGCGCCAGGAGGATCTCGAAACGCTCAGGAAGCTGGGCGTTCAGGTCACCACAATCCCCGCGTACTTCGTTTGGAAGGGGGGCGGATGGTACGCGGACGATCCGGATTTCGGCGAATCCGTCGTCGCCCACCGTGCCATGCTGGATCTCGGCATTCCCGTTGCCGCAGGAACCGACAACATCCCCTACGATCCGTTCTTTACCTTGTGGGTCATGTCGACGCGCCACGAGCGGCACGAAAACCGCGTCCTGGGGCCCAATCAGCGGATCTCAGGCGCAGAATCCCTCGATCTGCTGACCCGCCAAGGCGCACGGCTCACCTTCGAGGAAGACCGCAAAGGGATCTTGGCCTCCGGTTACTACGCAGACATTGCCGTTCTATCAGACGACCCCACATCGATGGACCCCGAGAAACTCAGAGATCTGCGCTGCCATCTGACCATCGCCGGCGGCAAAGTCGTGCATCGCGACCTATAGGTCTCGCGTCGAGGCCCTTCGGGCCAACGAAGATGCTCCCGAAGTTAAGCGCTGGCTTTAACGCTTACGGGTCTTCTTGCGCTTGAAAATATGATTCCAGTTGTCGCGATAGGCGTCAGTCACCAGCTTCTGATTTTCGCCGCGGCTGTAGTTCTTGGACGCACCGCTTGAACTCGAACTATCGGACGAGGAATCGCTGCCCGAACTGGAGCTGGGCCCACTGTCGCTCGTGCTTTCGGATTTTTTGGTTTCAGTCGTCTTTTCCGTCATGTCTTGGTCTCGTGATCACGTGAATTCCGCCGTATTTATAATTCCTGGCCAGGAAAGAAAAGCCTATTTTCAGACTCTTATGATAGTCACCTGGTGCGATAGACCTCTAGATGTCTTGCTGAAGAAGGCTGGTCTTGAGGGCCGTGGCGGTAACGCCGCCATCGATTACGAGTTCGGAACCCGTGACGAATCGTGAATCATCCGATGCCAGATAGAGGCACCCCAATGCGATATCGCGGGGCATGCCGAACTCGGCCATCGGCGTTGCCTCCAGTCGGGCACCGCCATACAGAGGATGGGCATGAACCTCCTTTGTCATTGCGGTCGTGATGAACCCGGGATACACGCCGTTAACCCTGATTTTGTAATGCGCACAGTGCACCGCCGCGGCCTTCGTGAAAGCACGTGCGGCACCTTTCGAGGCATGGTAGCTCGCATTCGAATCCGAACCGAGAATGCTGTAGATCGAAACGATATTGATGATGGAGCCACCGCCGGCCTCCCGCATGGGTGCGACAGCGTGCTTAGTGCCCAGGAAGACCCCTGTGGCATTGACCGACATGACTGATTCCCAGTTATCGAGAGGCAGGCCTTGGACAAGCGGAGGCGCAGTGCCGTCGGCCATCCGGCCGGACCGGCCCGCTGCGTTTACGAGGACATCGAGACGGCCAAATTGAGAGACTACGTCTGGGAGAACCTTCTCCCACTCGTGCTCTTGGCTTGTATCGAGATGGTGGTACGCAGCGTTGGCGCCGGCATCAGAGATCTCCTTCGCCACATTCTCACCGAGCTCGTCGTTGACGTCCGTCACGATGACCGCGGCACCATGCTCCCCGAACACGCGCGCAGTCTCCGCACCGATACCCGACGCCCCTCCGGTTACCAATGCAACTTTGCCTTCAAGCCGTTTCTCTGTGGCCATCGTCCGTTTGTCCTCCGCACGCTATGTTGTTGGGCGGCGGATCATAGCAGTACATTCAGGGAATCCAACCGAGGCGCGGCCGTGGGGCGCCCGAAGGCTTGGAAAGAGGGCAGATCATGGAATTCGGATTTGGGTTGCACGTCCAAGCACCACTCGATACCCGGGAGGCCATTCGAACCGTCGCCGTCCGAGGTGAGGAATTGGGCTTCGACTACCTGGCGTTTCCCGACCACATCATCATGCCCAAGGATTACGCGTCGCGGCACCCATACTCGGAACTTGGCCGACTCCCCCGCGGTGAAGAAGGAGACTTTCTCGATCAACTGACGGCCATGACTTTTGTCACGGCGGTCACGAACCGGGCGCGCCTCATGACGTCGATCATCGTGGTTCACCACCGACCTGCGGTCATGAAGGCAAGAATGCTGGCGACGATGGACGTGCTCTCAAAAGGGCGAGTTTCCGTCCCCTGTGGCGCCGGTTGGCTGAAAGAGGAATTCGAGGCGCTCGGCGCGCCACCGTTTGCCGAACGAGGGCGGGTGACAGACGAATACATATGCGCGTTCGAGGAGTTGTGGACCAGCGACAATCCTTCCATGACCGGCGACTTCGTGCGCTTCTCGGACATCATTTTCGAGCCCAAACCCGTGCAGAAACCCCATCCACCGATATTCATTGGTGGTGAAAGCGCTCCCGCGTTTCGCCGGGTCGTCGACCATGGCGATGGCTGGTTCCCGATCGGACGCAATCCGAGCAACAGGATGGACACGCGGCAGCGCTATCGGACAAATTTGGAAAGACTCCACATCGTCGCCGAAGAGCGCGGGAGAGATCGCGGGCGACATCGAGTATTTTCGTGATCTTGGCGGCAGCCTTCTCATGTTCCGGGTGATCGGTCCGACCGTCGAGGATACCGTCGAACGGATGGAACGGCACGCAGACGAATTACTGCCCTTGGTGCGAGATATGTGACGTGGGTCCGAAATTGCGCTAAATCAAGTTTCGACGCGCCGCGAGATGTTATGGATGTTCAATATCCTGATTCGCGTGGCGGGAGTATTTCCGGCATGAACACATCCATGGCGACCACGAATCTGTCAGACAAGGCAAAGAACCTCCTCGAGCGGTATATCCAACTGATCGTGATATTCCTGTTCAGCGTAGGGATTTTCATCGTTATCGCGATCATGAATCCGCAGACCCTGGTGTGGGTCGGCCTGGTCCAGCTTGATTGCGATCTGCCGGAGCACAGCAAGTGCGTGGCAGAGCAACCACTGTCCAAACTGTTCGGCGGCGACTAGAGGATTCCCGGTTCGGGCGAACCGATTAGCGCCGCTGCAAGGGTCGCGAAGAATTGGAGTTCCGTGCGCGACTCAGAAGGCCAGAACGGACTAGTCGCCGGCAATGCTACTGCTGTCACTGGCGTTCAGAATCGCCCATCCGATGATCCCGATGACGACCACGCCCAGCCCCAGGGAGAGGAAATCGAACTTGTTTTCGGCTCCATCCCTGCCGGATGCCGCACCAATCCCGGTGCCCGAGGCCGCTCCCAGTGGAACACGTTCGAACGGCTGCACGGCGGCTTCGCCTCCGTCATGTGCCGGGAGAGCCCAGTTGTAGGACGGGCTTGCACTGGAACCCGAATGCGACGGGAGAGGGTAAACCGGCACCAACTCTCCGTCCGCCAGTGCAGGTGACGCGGTCTGCAACATCAGGATCAACAGTGCCACAGCGGCAATAGTGCGTCGGCGGCAACCTCCGATTAGAGTCCCGCGCATTGGAATCCGCTTTATCGACATCTGGGTTCGCCTGGCTACGGATTTATGCGCACGGCGACACAATCGACGCCGACTTCTTTCAACACTTTGCAAGCACCATCGGCGTCCTTGAAGTTGTCGTAGCTATTGAGGACGACGAGGTTTAGGGGATTCCCGCTTTTCAATGGCCTCGAGAGAAAATACTGGACCTTGGCATCAAGCAGTTCGGGTACGGGATGCGTCTTTAAGAGGTCAGACCAACCTTCTTTCGCGCCTGTCCTGGTCTTGTAGGCGGCCACCTGAATACCCCAAAACGAGTCGGCAGAGGGCGCGCCCCCGGACGCTGAGCCGCCGGATCCCGAACGTAGGTTGCGAACCATTTGCTCGGTTCTCAGTATCATTGCTTCGAGTTCGGCAATCTACGTTGGCAGATGCTCGGACAGCCCGGCAAGAGAATGGATTCGTTCCGAGATGAGTTCGAGTCGCTCCGAAAGGTGATGGACACCCTCGTTTATCGCCAGCATTTCTTCATCGAAGAATTTTCGGGTGATTGAAGCCGAAGGATCAGCCATGTTCTCCTCCAATTCCTTTTTCATCGCGGCGAAATCCTTGTCTTCCTGCTCGAACTCGCGATTCTCCTCGGCCTCGTATCGCGCTTCTTCCGCTTTGGCCTCAGCGACTCGCTCCTCGGCCTGTTCGACCTTCATGGCCATTTCGTCATCTTCGTCCGATGAACCCAGCGAGAACGAGCAGGCCGCCAGCATCAGGAGCGATGCGACGGACAGGAATTTTGTCCCGGATTTGAAGAGGTTACGTAGGAGAGGGATGTGGGTCACGGTTTTGCTAACTCCTCCAAATTGAAATTCGATTGGCCCTGGCCACGAATGATTGCGCCCACCCGCAATTTACTGAGATCAATTCCTTACGGCACAGTCGGAGCGATTTTGAACACACACGCGCTCACTTGCAAAATGTATTTGGCGCTTCGGAAGTTCGCTGACAATGAAGTCGACAATCTCATTGATTTCCCACGCCACGGGAACGATCAACGCGTCCTCAGGTTCCTCCAAAGTTTAAATTTGAGTTGCGTATAGACACTGAGATTAAAAGGCGAGGCCATATGAATACCTACTTCGTGACCTTTAACCATGATTTTAATGGATAGTAAAATATTGTTAAATAAGTATTGATATTTACAATAAATTACATTTTCATAAGAAAATAATACCTTGGGAAGTTAGGCTATTAGAAGTTACTCGTGGCACAGGTGACACTAAGAGAATTTTGCAAACAGATACTGGAGTATGCAACACGCTCCGGTGTGCTAACACCTCTTATTTTAACGTCTCTTCTTATTAATATTTTAACTATATCAATACCACTTTATGTTATTTTAATATTCACAAAATACATAAATTATGGGAATTATAGTACATTATTTTCACTTACTATTGGAATTTGTATTTTCATAATATTGGAAGTTTTACTTAGACATATTAGGTTCATATATTCAAATAAATTTTCAATAAATCTCTTTAAGGATATAAATTCAAATATAATAACAAAATTTTTATCCAGTAAAGATAATAGAATTTATACCATTAAACAATCCGAAAAAGAAAAATTATTACGTGGAACAAACGACATTATGTCGAGATTTTCTTCGGAGAACATAAGTCTTGTTCTAGATCTCCCGTTTTGTATAATTTTCTTATTAAGCATTTATTTAATTAATGATTTCTTAGCCTTCTGTATTTTTATATATTGTCTTTTTTTCGTTCTCGTTATGACACTTTATCAACGAAAGTTGAAAAGTATTTCGTCAGTCAATACCGGCTCAATAGAGAATACTTCTCCATTCATTAGGTATTTTTCTCAATTCACAAGCTTTTCCCGATTGGCGGGGAGTGCAAAGGCCCAACAAAAGAAATTTGAGCAAAGATATGCCGCGGAAGCCGACTCCCGATCAGAAATTTCATGGCAGAAGCATATCGGTCGGATTAATTCTAGAACTGCCTCATCATTAATTACAGTGGTGACGATAGCAATCGGTTCCTACATTTTTGTGCAAGGAGACATGAATATAGGGGAGTTAATTGGAATAAACATACTAGCAGTGCGGACAATTGCGCCAATTACTGCCATAGCTAATGTATATGATGGTCTGGTTTCTAGTTCTCAATTCTTCAACGCGTATTATTTATTTAAACAGCTTAAAGATCCGAGAGATGATCTATTAACACCAAATATAAGTATTGAGAAAATTGAAATTAAAAATTTATCCTTTGCATTTCCAGGAAATAGAGAATTATTATTTGGTCCTATAAATATTGATCTTGCATCCAGTGATATCTTAATTATCCGCGGCGAATCTGGATCTGGGAAAAGCGTTCTTCTTAATTTAATGTATGCGGATTTAACGCCATCGGCGGGGGATATATATGTTAATGGCATACCCCTTCAGGAAATTGAAATAGATTGGTGGCAGAACCATATCTCGTATCAGAATGAAGCTGAGGGTTTTTACCCAGGTACATTACGAGATGAATTTAAGGCGCGGCATTACAATATAAATGATGAAGAAATTATAAGTTGTATCTGCGATGTTGGCATGAAATCTGTGCTTTCATCCATACCCGATATCTTAGATAGACCATCTAATTATCTGATAAATTCTGGAAATCATTCTTTACATGGCTTAATGCGAGTTGCTATCGCTTTATCTAACAGGGGCCCAATAATAATGTTAGATAATCCTACCAAAAACTTAAATTCCGATAGTAAAAATTACATTTATAAATTGTTAAATAATCTAGCAACCAACAATAAAACTATTATCTGCGTAACCGAAGACCCTCAGATAATCCGTGGAGGGACATATTTTTTGGATTTATCCAACAAAGAAAATATAAATAATTCTTTGTAAAAAAATATAAGTAAATAATTAAAATATGAACAAGAAGCTTAAATACTTTAAAACATACTCCTTAATTATTTGCTTGGGCTTAATAATATTAATATATTTTGGCCGACTCGATGTAGTCGTTGAGGGAAAAGGTATTATTATTACAGATATTGATATAGCCAATGTACAGCATCTGGAGGGAGGGATTGTTGAATCCAGTAATGTAAAAATCGGGGATTATGTAGAGGCAGGACAAACACTTGTTGTGCTGAATACTGCGGGTATACAGGCGGACGTGAATGAATTAGAGGGTCTGCTATATGGTTATCAGATTGATTGTATCCGTTTACGAACAGAGCTCACAGGTTCAAATGAGTTGGTATTCACCGAAAATCAAAAACTAGAATTCAGTGACTTGGTTCAGGATGCTATTGAGAGATTGAAAAGTCGTAAGAATAAAATTGAACAATTGGTGGCCGTGCAAATATCTATTTTAGAACAGAGAAAGATGGAGGTAGAGGAAAGTACAATAAGTGTAGAATCTAATAATAAAATTCTAAAAATACTTCAAGAGCAATTAAAAATAAGCGATGATTTACTTAAAGAAAAAATATCAACAAGGTATAATCACTTAGATCTACTAAGGGAAGAGGTTTATATACGCGGTTTGATTGAGGAAGAT
>MDTE01156600.1_pt1 | contig 15071 bp, 14 predicted proteins | sample 811231 | NCBI WGS metagenome assembly MDTE01 (sample SAMN05326651, study PRJNA326480) | marine metagenome | isolation source: seawater | place: Indian Ocean: Red Sea | collected 2010 | reverse complement strand
TGCTGCTTTAGCATTTCAAGGACCCCTTTCTTGCAAAATTTTACATTTATTAAATGTTAAGAATATAGAAAATCTAAAGCCATTTTTCTTTGATAATTTTGATCTTAATGGCTCAAAAGTTACTATATCAAGAACAGGATTTTCTGGAGATTTAGGTTATGAAATATGGTGCAATCCTGAAGAAGCAATTAATGTGTGGGACTCATTATTTAAATTTAATAGAGACTATAAAATATTACCTGCAGGTATGAATGCTCTAGAAATGGTTAGAATTGAAGCAGGTTTTATTCAACCAAATGCAGACTTTATGTCTGCAGAACAAGCATTGAGACCAAATAGAATGAGGACTCCATTTGAACTAGGTATGGGCTGGTTAGTAGATTTAAATAAAAACTACTTTACTGGAAAAAGAATTCTAAATGATCTGAAGAAAAAACCTTTAACTAAAAAATTAGTTGGATTAGATATTCAAGGTGATAAACCTGCTATTGGCTCAGTATTATACGATAAAAACAGAAAAGAAATTGGAATTGTTACAGCTGGTATGTGGTCACCAAGCTTAAAATCAAATATAGCTTTTGGTTATGTTGATAATGACCATATGAAAATTGGCTCAAAAGTTTTCGCTGAAATATATCATCCTGAAGAATTAGAGTATAAAAAAATATGGGCTGAGTGTTTAGTTGTAAAAAAACAGTTTTTTAATCCGCAAAGACGGCATAAAGTACCAGCTGATATATAAAATGGAATTTAATCTTACAGAAGAGCAAAATCTTTTAATAAATACAACTAATGCTTTTGTTAAAACAGAGTTACTTCAACATGAAGAACTTTTAGAAAAAACAAATAATCTACCGAAAGAATTATATGATGAAATTAAGCAAAAAAGTATTGAAGCTGGTTTGTATGCTTGTAATATGCCTACTGAATATGGTGGGGGTGGATTAAATGCTTTTGATTTAACTTTAGTTGAAAAAAATCTAGGATTTGCATCTCTTGCTTTAGCTGAAATATCTTGGAGACCTCAAAATATATTAATGGCTTGTAAAGGTGAATTAATAGATGAATACTTAAAGCCCTCAATTACTGGTGAAAGAAAAGATTGCATTGCAATGACTGAACCTGGGGCAGGTTCGGATTTAAGAGGCATGAAAACAAAAGCTGTTAAGGATGGTAACGATTGGGTAATAAATGGAACAAAACATTTTATTTCTAATGCCCATATCTCTGACTTTGTAGTTCTTTTTGCCTCAACAGGTGAAGATGAAAATGGAAGAAATTTACTTTCGTGTTTTTTAGTTGATTTAAAACAAAAAGGAGTTGAGGTAGCCAAAGGTTATGACTGTGTTTCTCACAGAGGTTATGTAAATAATATTTTGCATTTTAATGATTGCAGAATTCCTGGAAGAAATATTCTCGGAGAAAAAGATAAAGGATTTGAATTAATGAATGTTTGGCTAGAAGCAACTCGATTAACTGTCGCTTCAACTTCAGTTTCTAGAGCAGAAAGAGCCTTTGATATAGCCTTAGATTGGTCTGCCAACAGAAAACAATTTGGTAAAGTAATTGGAAAATTTCAAGGAGTTTCATTTAAATTAGCTGATATGGCTACTGAAATTAAACTTGCAAACTTAATGTTAATGGAGTCAGCTTGGAAAATTGATCAAAAAAAACTTACTTCACAAGATGCAGCTATGACAAAATTATTCTGTACTGAAATGTTAAGTAGAGTTTCAGATGAAGCAATACAAATCTGCGGAGGTATGGGTTTAATGGCTGATATACCCCTTGAAAGAATTTGGCGTGATGCAAGAATAGAAAGAATATGGGAAGGTACTAGTGAGATTCAAAGACATATAATTTCACGATCATTATTAAGACCACTTGGAGCCTAATTTTTGTGAATTTTGATAAACTTTTTAGACCTAAAAGTTTGGCTGTTGTCGGAGGTTACTGGGCTGATTTTGTTGTCCAAGGAAATCATAAATTAGGTTTTAATGGTCCGATTTGGCATATCAATCCAACTAGGAAAAGTAACAAAAAAAATAAATATTATAAAGATATTAATGAATTGCCAGGCATACCTGATTGTGTTTATTTAGCTGTATCAAGAGATCTTACAGTAAATGTTATTAAAGATTTTGCTTCAATAGGAACTGGTGGCGCTGTTTGTTTAGCTTCTAGATTTTCTGAAACAAATTCTCAAGAAGGTTTCAAAAAAACAAATCAATTGATAAAGAATTCTAATGGAATGCCATTTTTGGGTCCAAATTGTTATGGTTTTATAAACTATCTTGATAAGGTATCAGTTTGGTCAGATCAAGTGGCTGGTGAGACTTGTAAAAAGGGAGTAGCTTTTATCTGTCAAAGTGGCACTATAGGCAATACAATAAGTTTTAATGATAGATCTTTACCAATTGGATATATTATATCAGTAGGTAATCAAAGTCTTATAACAATAGAAGATATTATTGATTATACTTTGAATGACAAAAGAGTTACCGCTATTGGTATTTACGCAGAAAGTTTTAATAACATAGAATTGTTTTTTAAAGTTTTAAAAAAAGCTAAAGAAAAAAATATTCCAATTGCAATAGTTAAAGTTGGTAGATCAAAAATAGCTTCAGAAGCAATAATGTCTCATACAGGATCATTAAGCGGTAAGGAAAATATATACGACTCGGTATTTAAACAAATGGGAGTAACAAGATGTAATTCTTTATCAGAATTATGTGAAACTTTAAAAATGTTCCATGCCGTTGGAATATTAAAAAATGATAAAGTGGCTATCATGGGTCCATCTGGTGGAGATATGGCTATGACTGGCGATTTATCAGAGGGAATGTCTATAAACTATTCTAAAATTCCAAAAAATATTTCAAACAACTTGAAAAAAGTGAATCACGAAGGAGTAATTATTTCTAATCCCTTTGATCTGCAAACTTATAATTGGAATGATCCTAAATCATTAAGAAAAACATTTGATTTAATGTTTAAAGCAAATTTTGATTTGATAGGACTGATGCTAGATTTTCCTAATATGAGAGATTGTGATATCGATGAATGGGAAGCAATAGTTGATCAATTTATTTTATCAAGTAAATCAAAAAATAAAAAAGCAGCTCTTATTGCTTCACTCTCTGAGACTTTGCCAAAACATATAAGAGAAAAATGTTTAAATGCTGACGTAGTACCTTTACAGGGCCTAAAAGAAGCTCTATTTGCTATTCATTCATCAATTTCAACAGGCCAAATCTGGTCAAACTTTAATGTTTTAAAAAATATTAATATTAAGAAAAATAATAAAAAGTCTACTAGAACTTACTCAGAATATGAATCAAAAAAAATTTTACAAAAATATGGTTTGAAAATCCCTAAATCTATTTTAACTAATAGAAAAAATGCTATTGAGAATTCAAAAAAAATTGGTTTTCCAATTGTAATTAAAGTTAATTCAAAAAAAATTATTCATAAAACAGAAGTGAAAGGAGTGTATATTAATATTGATAGTGAAAACAAAGTAAAAAAAAGTATTGAAAGATTATCCAAGCTAGGAAGTAAATTTTTAGTAGAAGAAATGATAAAGGATAAGGTAGCTGAAATTATTTTAGGATTAAAAATAGATGCGCAATTTGGACCTGTTATTATAATTGGCTCAGGAGGTATATATACTGAATTGTTTAAAGATAGTGTGTCTCTTTTATTACCATTATCAAAAACAAAAGTAGTAAATGCTATAAATAATTTAAAAATTAGTAAAATTTTAAACGGATATAGAGGTGGATCAAAAGGCGATATTGAATCTCTTGTTAAGACAGTATTTAAATTTGCTAAATTTGCTGAAAAAAATGCCTCAAAATTACTTGAGGTAGATATAAATCCTTTAATAATTAGACCAAAAGGAAAAGGAGTCATTGCCGCTGATGCTTTGATACATTATTTAAAGGATATAAATTAAATATGAATGATCCTATAAAAGTTAATAAAAATGGTCCAATATTAGAAGTAACTATTGATAGACCAAAAGCTAACGCAATTGACATCAAAACAAGCATAATCTTAGGAGATGTATTTTCAGAATTCAGAGACAACGATAAACTTAAAGTAGCTATATTAACTGGAGCTGGAGAAAAATTTTTTTCTGCAGGTTGGGATTTAAAAGCTGTAAATGATGGAGAGTCTCCAGATGCTTATTATGGAAAAGGAGGTTTTGGCGGATTGCAAGAACTTCCAAATATGAATAAACCAATTATTGGAGCAATAAATGGAATTGCTTGCGGTGGAGGTTTAGAAATTATGATCTCAACAGATATAATTATAGCTGCTGAACATGCTACATTTGCTTTACCAGAAATTAAAGTTGGAGTAATAGCTGATGCTGCAACAATTAAATTAAGAAGAAGAATTCCTTATCATATAGCTGTTGAGTTTCTAATGACTGGAAGATGGATGGATACCAAAGAAGCTAAACATTGGGGACTAATTAATGAGATAGTTAAACAAAAAGACTTGATAAAAAGAGCTAGAGAACTAGCGACAACTATTGCTAATGGACCTAATCTAATTTACTCCTCAATTAAAGATGTATTAAGAGAAACTGAAAATAAGAAAGAAATAGAGTCTTTTGATATATTAAGATCTTTGGAAACTGTTAAAAAAGTTTATTCGAGTGAAGATCTTCAAGAAGGAGCTTCATCTTTTGTTAAAAAAACTGATCCAAATTGGAAAGACAAATAGTTTAAAAGATTTAATTTTTTTTTATTAATTCATTGAATGCTCATTCAGTAAATGTTACAAATTTTTTTATGAAAAATGATTATATAAGTGAGATTCATAAAAAAGATAAATTAGTACTACATCCTTATGAAAATGTAGCAGAAAGAGGAATGTATGATCGAAAATTGATCGTAGAGGCTAATAATATTTATCTTTATGATGAAAATGGTAAGGAATACATTGATGGACCAGGTGGGATGTGGTGCAACAATATTGGTCATGGAAATAAAGAAATAGGTGAAGCTATAAAAAATCAACTTGAAAAAATGGAATATTGTAGTCCATTTTCAGAGTCAACTGAACCGGCTGCTGAACTAGCTTCAGTATTATCTGAATTGTCTCCAGGAGATTTAAACACCGTATTCTTTACATCAGATGGTTCAACAGCAAATGATACTGCGTTAAGATTCGTAATGTTTTACAATAACATTTTGGGTAGACCAAATAAAAAACATATAATAACAAGAGATAAAGCTTATCATGGAAGTACTTATTTAACAGGATCGGTAACTGGCAAAGATAGAGAAAGAAATAATTTTGATTTTGAAAAAAATTTTATACACCATATTTCATCTCCACTGCCCTATAGAAGAAAAAAAGATCAAACAATAGAAGAATTTTGCGATGATCTTGTAGAAGAATTTGAAAATAAAATATTGCAACTTAAGCCAGAAAATGTAGCTGCATTTATTGCTGAACCAATAATGGCTTCAGGAGGTTGTATAGTTCCACCTGAAGGATATTTTGAAAGAGTTTGGAATATTTGTAAAAAATATGATGTATTATTTATTTCTGATGAGGTGGTGACAGGTTTTGGAAGATTAGGTCATTTTTTTTCTTCAGAAAAAGTATTTAATGTTATTCCTGATATTATAACTTGTGCAAAAGGAATAACTTCGGGCTATATACCATTAGGTGCTGCTTTATTTTCAGATAAATTGTTAGATGATATAAAAGATCAGTCTAATCTTTTTTTTCATGGATATACATATTCAGGTCATCCTGCTTGTTGTGCTGCGGCTCTTAAAAATATAGAAATAATTAAACGCGATAAAATTCTTGAGCATGTTCAAGAAATTGAACCTTATTTTCAAGAAAAACTCAAAACTTTATATGAGCTTCCAATTGTAGGAGATGTTAGGGGCAAAGGAGTTATGGCAGGTATAGAGTGTGTAATAAATAAAGATAGCAAAGAGGCATTAGTATTAGATAAGGCTATTGCAACAAGAATAGATGAAGAGTCGATGAAAATAGGATTAATAATTCGTCCAATTTATCATATATGTGTTTTGTCACCTGCGCTTATAATTTCCAAAAAACAAATAGATAACCTTGTAGATAAATTATCCCAAGCAATATCAAATGCTACAAATCAACTTAAAGAAGAAGGTCTATGGTCGGGATAATTAAATATGATAAGAAAATTAAATAGTTATGTTGATTTTAAAAGCATAAGTGTAAGCGTAAAATATTTATCCATTCCAGCTCTTTTTACTGGAATTGCTCTAGGTTATTTTTTTACTTTAGTTGTAATAGTAGCGAAATATAACAATTTTTCAGAAAGCATGATTGGCATCATATCAGGATCATTTTCTTTAGGTTTAATGTCTGCTGGTTTTATAGTTTCAAAATTTTTAGATAAGTTTGGATTATACATAACAATGTTCCTTTCAACGAATATTCAAACAATTTGCGTTATTACTGTTTTTTTATTTTTTAATCCTCTAAACCTAATTATTAATTCTTACATCATGGGTTTTTTTGGTGGCATGATATGGATGACAATGGACACATGGGCAAATGTTGTTTCAAAAAATGACAATAGAGGCAAGAATATCGGCTTCTATAATGCAGCAATTACAATTGGGTTTGCTATTGGCCCTCTCATAATAGGTTTTTTTGGATCAAAAGGATTTTTGCCTATTTTTATTGCAGTATTTTTAATGATGATAAGGACCCCAGTTATATTGGCAATTAAAAATCAAGTAAAAGGAGTTAAAATTCCCAAACTTGAAAAAAAACTTAATTTTTCTTTTGTAAAGATTGCTCCTTTTGTTTTTCTATCAATTTTTATAAGCGGAATAATTGATTCTAGTTTTGGATCTTTATTTCCTGCTTTCATGATCAATGAATCCTTTACAGATAAAAATATTGGCAATTTATTTTTTATTGGTTTATTTTTTGGTGTATTAGCCCAACCTTTTGTTGGCGCGTTGACTGATAAGATAAGTAAAAGAAATATGATAATTTATCTTTTAACATTTCATATCATTTGGCCAATATTACTTTATTATTTTGCCTCTAATATCTTAATAATTTCTGTCGCAATTATTTTTTGGGGAATTGCTAGTACAAGTCTATATACAGTAACTTTAGCCTATCTAGGCGAAAGAATTAGCATATCTGAAATTTCTATTGCGACATCAGTATTTATTATAGTCTTTGAATTTGGCGAATTTATTGGTCCCATAATTGTTGGTTTTGTGATGGATTTTTATGGAAATATTGGCTTTATTTATTCTCCTTTAATATTTACTATATCTTGTATTATTGTTGGCTGGATAAGATCATTATATAAATATAAACAATGAAAATTATTAAGGCAAAAAAAACAAATATAAAAGATGTAAGTTTTTTATTTGATTTATATAGACAATTTTACAAATATAAACCTAACTTAAAACAATCAACAAAATATATTGCTGATAGAATTAAAAAAAAAGAATCTACTATATTTGTATGTTATTCAAATAAAAATGCTGTGGGTTTTGTTCAATTATATAAAACTTTCGACTCATTAAATTTAAATGAAAAAATTGTTCTATATGACCTTTTTGTAGTTAAAAATTATAGAAAAAAAGGAATAGGTAATTTGTTAATGGATAAAGCGAAAAGTTTTGCCTTAAAAAATAAAGTCAATCTGATTGAATTATCTACAGCTGTAACAAATAAGAAAGCCCAATCTCTCTACGAAAAACTTGAATATGTTAGAGATAAAGAATATTATAATTATTATCTAGAAATTAAAAAAAAATAAGTATGAAAAAAGTAAAATTCAATGAAATGAAGGATGGGGATAAAGAAGATTATTTAATTCTAGAAAATTATGAAGATAAATATATAGAAGGTACAGCTGAGAGGGTTATCAGAGTATTAAGAAGCTTAGATAATTCGTTAGGTGGGTATAAAGTTTCGAGATTAGAACACTCTCTTCAAACTGCATCAAGAGCTCTAAGAGATAAAGCTAGTGATGAAATGATAGTTGCTGCACTACTTCATGATATCGGTGATGAAATAGCTCCCCTAAATCATTCAGAATTAGCAGCTGCAGTTTTAAAACCATTTGTTAGTGAAAAAACTAGATGGATTGTAGAAAAACACGGAATATTTCAAGCATACTACTACAATCATCATTATGGCAAAGATAGAAACTTAAGAGATAAATATATAGGACATAATCATTATGAGGATACAATAAATTTTTGTCATAGATGGGATCAAGCCTCTTTTGATCCAAATTATGAAACGATACCTCTTGAAGAATTTATTCCACTAGTAGGAAAAATTTTCAGTAGAACACCTTATAAAAATCTGTAATTATTTTTTTAGTTTATGAATTAACGTTAAATTTCCAGGATTAAATTCATCTTTATTTAAATCTACAAATTCTTTCATTAAATCTTTTTTTTCATCTTCAAATTCTGAGACTTTTCTTGATTTAAGATCAACATATAATGAACAAACTTCTGTTGTTGAAGCAAGATATTGCTCCTTAATTTGTATCATTTCAAGTTTGTATATTATTCTCTTATTATCATAATCTAAAAATGTAAGATTTAAGTTAACCTCATCTCCAACTTTCAGTTCTTTGTCATAAGTAGTGTGAGACTCAACAGCAAATGTTGTTTTCTTTTGATTTATTGCTGACTCCTCACCCATATTGAATTTTTCCAATAAAACTTCCCAAGAAGTATCAAATAAGTGTATGTAATATGCTAGATTCATGTGGCCATTATAATCAGCCCATTCAGCTTTAACTCTTCCATTTTTTAAAAAAATACTCACTTGTTCACCATAAAAAAATAGGATACTACAAATATTAAGTATGAACAATGATGTTATAATTACTTGTGCTATTACTGGATCAGGGGATACAGCTAGCAAACACCCCAACCTTCCAAAAACACCTATTGAAATAGCTAATTCAGCAATTGATGCCGCTAAAGCTGGAGCAGCTATAGTACATCTGCACGTAAGAGAGCCAGATGGAAAACCTAGTCGTAATATTGAATATTATAGAGAAGTCGCAAATAGAATTAGATCAAGTGATACAGATATGGTTATAAATTTCACTACTGGTATGGGGGGGGACCTTGATATTGGTGAGGGTAAAAATCCTTTAGATCCAGTTGGAGTTAACACTGACTTATTACATGCATTAGATAGACTTGAGCACATTGAAGAATTGCTTCCTGAAATTTGTACATTAGATTGCGGATCATTAAACTTTGGTGACTCAAATTTACTTTTTGTGCATACTCCGTCACAACTTAGAATGGCTGCAAAAAAAATGAAGGATTTAGATGTCAAACCAGAAATGGAAGCTTTTGAAATGGGGCATCTATGGTTTGCAAACCAACTATGTAAAGAAGGTTTAATAAATGATCCTCCTTTATATCAAATTTGTTTGGGCATACCTTGGGGAGCTCCAGCTAATACTAATTCAATGAAGTCTATGTCAAATATGATTCCAAAAGAAGGTATATGGACTGGTTTTGGTATTGGTAAAATGCAAATGCCAATGGTAGCTCAATCTATAATTTTAGGAGGGAATGTAAGAGTTGGCCTCGAAGATAATCTCTACTTGAATAAAGGAGAATTAGCTACCAATGCTCAATTAGTTGAAAAAGCTGTTAGAATAACTGAAGATATAGGTTCTAAAGTTATGACAGCTGAAGAAACTAGAAAAAAACTAAATTTAAAAAAACACTTTTAGATTTAATGGGGACTTCTATTAAAAAAGTTGCTATTATAGGTTCTGGTGTAATTGGCTCAGGTTGGATATTAAGATTAATTGCAAATAATATAAAAGTTTTTTTATACGAACCTAAAATATCACAAAAAGAATTTTTATTTAAAGAAATTAAAAGAACTGAAAAAAATATAAAAAAATTTTATAATATTAAAAAATTGAATCTCAAGAATCTTGCAATAAAAAGTTCAATTAAAGATGCTGTAAAAAATGCAGATTTAATTCAAGAAAATTGTCCTGAAAATATCAAAATAAAAAAAATAATAGTAAAAGAGATTAGCAGATGGTCTAATAAAAAAGCTATAATTGCTTCTAGTTCCTCTGGCTTACTTCCATCTAAAATTCAAAAAGCGTGTGATTTTCCTGAAAGATTTGTAATAGCGCATCCATTTAATCCAGTTTATTTATTGCCATTGGTAGAAATTGTTAAAGGAAATCAGACGTCAAATTACTTTACAAAAAAAGCTGATAGTTTTTACAAAAGCATAGGAATGAAAACTATAATATTAAAAAAAGAAGTCGAAGGTTATTTATCTGATAGACTGCAGGAAGCTGTTTGGAGAGAGTCTCTTCATATTTTAAAAGATGATTTAGCCTCTACCGAAGATTTAGATGATTCTATTACTTATGGTCCTGGACTGAGATGGTCATATATGGGTGTTTTTTTAACTTTTCATCTTGCTGGGGGTAAGCATGGCATGAAACATATGCTTGAACAATTTGGTCCTGCTTTAAAATTACCATGGACTAAATTAAAAGCTCCCAAATTAACAAAAAAATTGTCTAATAAAATAATTAAGGAAACAAAAAAACAAGCCAAGAGTCTAACAATTAATCAATTATCAACAAAAAGGGATAATTTTTTAATTGATCTATTAAAATTAAAAAATAAACATAATATTTAAATGGAATATACATCTAAATTTGTAGCTCTAAAAAATTATATACCTGAAGGCAGTCCTAAATTGTCTGATTTTGAAATTATTCAAGAAAAAATTAATCTAACAGATACCGAAAATATTGTTGTAAAAAACGAATGGATTTCAGTTGATCCATACATGAGAGCTAGAATGACTGAAAAAAAGAACTACAAGCCTCCTTTTGTACTAAATGCAGCTATGGAAGGAAGAGCAATAGGAAAGGTAGTTGAAAGTCAATCTAGTAAATTTTCAAAAGGAGACATTGTTTTGAGTGAACTTGGCTGGAGAGATTATTTTGTTGGTTCAGAAACAAATTTAAAAAAAGTTCATACAATTAACGTGCCAATGCAAACTTATCTTGGACCTTTAGGTTTTACAGGGCATACAGCTTATATTGGTTTGTTTAAAATTGGAGAGTTACAAAATAATCAAACGGTTCTTGTTTCTTCAGCTGGAGGATCAGTTGGTTCTACTGTTTGCCAAATTGCAAAAATAAAGGGTTGTAAAGTAATAGCAAGTACAGGAAGTGATGAAAAAGTTAATTGGCTTAAAAATGAACTTGGAGTTGATGAAGCTTTTAATTATAAAAAAATAGAAAATTTAGTGCTTCACTTAAAATCAATAGCTCCAGAAGGAATTGATTTGTATTTTGATAATGTTGGAGGAGAATTCCTGGAATCTGCTATATTTCGAATGAAAAACTTTGGTAAAATTATAATTTGTGGCAGGATATCTCAGATGAATGATCCAAGTCACGCTTTGAAAAATATGGCCCATGTTTTAGTAAAAAGATTAACAATAAAAGGTTTTCTAATTTTTGATCATATTGATGAGACTAATGATTTTGAAAATGATATGAAAAAATGGATCATGGATGAGCAAATTAAATGGAAAGAGACAATTTACGAAGGTTTAGAAAATGCACCAAAAGCTTTCATCGATATGTTAGATGGAAAAAATATTGGTAAAATGCTTGTTAAGATATAATTTTACTAATTGCTAACATACGGAGAAGTCCCTCTATTTTCCACGTTAAGCTTTAAATCTTTGTCCAATGGAGGAAATGCTCGCTGCTGACAATCCATTCTGGGACATACTCTGCATGATATACCAATAGGTGTTTCTAATTTTTTGTTGCCTAGGTCAATACCTTCAGAATAAGTCAAATCTTTAGCATACTGAATATCACATCCAAGTCCTATTGAGACGAAACTTCTAGGCATTCCATGTTTTTCAATACCTTTTTCAAATGCTCGAGCTATACAAAAGTACACTTTTCCATCAGGCATTTTTGAAATTTGAGGTTGAATTTTACCAGGATTCATAAAGGCAAGGTATACATTCCATCTTGGGCATGATCCGCCATATCTAGGAATATGAATTCCGGAAAGTGAAAATCTTTTAGATACATTACCAGCTATATCTGTTTTTAAAAAATGAAATGGCACTCCTAAATTTCCAGGTCTTTGCATATTGGTCAATCTATGTGTAACTTGTTCAAAACTTACAGCATAGTGATGCATTAATATTTCAATATCATACTTATATTTTTTAGCATTTTTAAGAAAACTTTCGTATGGCATTAATAGCGCAGCTGCAAAATAATTTAATAAAGAAATTTTTAATAATGAAATCAGTTCTTCAGAAAATATTTTATTCTGATTAATAATTTCTTTTATCGTTTCTTGGGCATCAATATAGCCAATTTGATATGCTAGATGAAAATTTCTAGAAGAATAAGTTAACATTTCCGATAAATAAAAAATTTTATTAGCTTTATCAAAGCGTTTAATCAATTTTTCATTATCATCAGCAGTAACAATTTTTAATTTAATACCATGCTCTTCAGTTAAGTATTTGATTAAGCTATGACCTATAGTTTTATGTCCTTCTTCGAAATAAATTTTTTCTCTAACTTGTTCTGCTTTTTTTTCCAGATTATGAAAATAATTTTTATTTTCTTGTAAAAAGTCAGAAACAATCTCTACTGGTAACCTGGTTGATTTTTTTTCTTTGACAGATGATTCAACATCAAGCGTCTCAAGCCTATTCTGCATATCATCCCTCAGACTTTTATAACTATCATTTAGTGCTAAAAGTGCTTTGGCTATATTTGGATTATTAGATATAAACTCAGACGTTTCCTGATTTGTTACGTCAAGATCCTCAAATAACTCATTACTTAATACTTCCATAATATCTGATAAAAGTCTTTTATTGCTTTCTACCGTTAGATCTTTAAGTGATAAAGAGAGCTCATTACCAACTTTAATAAGCAAAGGGACAGTTATTTTTCTCCTGCCGCTTTCAAGCAAATTTAGATAACTTGCTGAAATGCCTAAATTTTTAGATAATTCTGCTTGAGAAAGGCCCTTAATTCTTCTTTCTTTTCTAATCCTAGAGCCTATATTTGATGACTCATTATTTTCCATATTTACAACCTTTACAGAATTACATTATTTACTATTATTATTTTTACTGAATTTACTCATATTTTTCAATATAAATTTGCAATTTTCAGTAATTTAGTAAATAATGTAAATATGATGAAGAAAAGCAACAAAAATTATAGTACTCAAAACAACAACAAAACTGATGACTCTCACGTTGGTAGTGATAAAATTATATCTGAAGTAACGAAAAAAGATATAGAAAAATCCTATAATGTTGATTCAATTAACGGCACAGAAGCTCATTATAGTAATAGATATGGTTGGACTCTAAGAAGATCAACTAATTAATTTTTAATTTATTTTTATTCAAAAGTATCTTTAAATTTATATTATTTTTTAAATTTTAAGGGTATAAATTTTTGTGTTTGAAAAAAACAAAAAATATATCCTTGATGGAGGTTCTGGACAAACTCTATTAGAAATGGGTCTTAAACCAGAAGGCAGGCTGTGGTCTGCTACTGCTTTAATTAATAAAAATTTACATCAAATGATTATAAATATGCATTTAGATTTTATAAATGCCGGATCAGATTTGATTGTTACTAGTAATTTTTCCGTAAGAAAGAGAAGGTTGTTAGAATATAACAAATTAGATTTTTTTGAACAAGCTACCAATGATTCGGCTTTATTAGCTAAAAAGGCGAAAAATATTTCTGGAAAAAATGTTTTAATAGCTGGATCACTGCCAACTCAAGAGATTGTTTATTTTTCAAAAAGAGTTACAGATGATAAGGAAATATTCAATGGGTTTAATGCAACAGCTAATATTTTAAATCCTAACGTAGACTTGTTTTATCTGGATGTTTTAAGTAGTATTAATGAAATTAAAATTGCCTGTGAAGCCATTAAAAATTTTGAAAAACCAATTTTAATAGGTGTTCATTTAAATAAAAAAGGATATCTGCCTTCAGGAGAAACAATTGAAGATTTAATTAATATTAGTAATAATTATAATTGTTGTGGAATAATCACAGCATGTGTTTCACCAGAAATAGTCAATATAGTTATTCCAAAATTAATTAATCAAAAGTTACCTTTTGGATTTAAAGTTAATGCTTTTAAAAATATACCAGAAAATAATGCAGTAGAATCTGATTTAAAAAATAATGGATATCCAACAGAAAGATATGGTGTGCGTACAGATAATTTTAATAATCCAAAAGGATTTAAAGAATTTGTTGAAAATAAGTTAAAAGATGGGGCAACTTTATTAGGCGGTTGTTGTGAAATTAAACCAAGACATATAAAGGAGTTAAATAAATTAATTTAATTTTTTTTTAGATTATATAAAAATATTAAAATGTCATTTAAAGCAAATATTAAAAGATACGATAATTTTACATATAGAAGGTGTGGTAAAAGTGGATTGAAATTACCTCCTATTACTTTAGGTCTGTGGCACAATTTTGGAGGAAAAAATATTTCGAAAGAATCAAAAAAAATGATTTTTAAAGCTTTTGATAGAGGTGTAACGCATTTTGATTTAGCAAATAATTATGGCCCTCCTTATGGGTCAGCTGAATTAAATTTTGGAAAAATAATTAGTTCAGATTTAAGAAAATATAGAGATGAATTAATTATTTCTACCAAGGCAGGCTACGATATGTGGCCAGGCCCTTATGGAGAGTGGAGTTCTAAAAAATATATTACAGCTAGTTTAGATCAAAGTTTAGATAGAATGCAATTAGAATATGTTGATATTTTTTATTCTCATCGTTTTGATCCTAAAACCCCTCTAGAAGAAACTGCTGATGCATTGGCTCAAGCTGTTTATCAAGGTAAGGCTTTATATATTGGTATATCTTCTTATTCTTCAAAACAAACAATAGTTATGAATAAACTTTTAAAAGAAAGAGGTATTAAATGCTTAATTCATCAACCTTCATATTC
>MDTE01040808.1_pt1 | contig 15071 bp, 12 predicted proteins | sample 811231 | NCBI WGS metagenome assembly MDTE01 (sample SAMN05326651, study PRJNA326480) | marine metagenome | isolation source: seawater | place: Indian Ocean: Red Sea | collected 2010 | reverse complement strand
TAAAGAAAAGACAAAAATGAACTACGATAAAAATAATATTTTTGCTAAAATTTTAAGAGGTGAAATCCCTTGTAAAAAAATTTATGAAGATGAGTATGTTTTAGCTTTTTATGATATAAATCCGCAAAAAAAAATTCATGCACTAGTAATTCCAAAAGGAGAATACGTTAATTTAGATGATTTTTCATCAAAAGCATCCGAAAAAGAAATTGTTGGACTAATAAAAGGAATAGGAACTGTTGCAAAAAAACTCGGAGTTTCTGCAGTAGAAAAAGGTGGTGGTTACCGATCTTTGGTAAATGTTGGAGAAAATGGAGGCCAAGAAGTGCCTCATTTGCATTTCCATATTTTTGGGGGAGAAAAAGTTGGTAAAATGGTTTCTTAAAGATCTTCTTCAGAAGGAATATTAAAAAAACTATCCATAATTTGGTTATTAATCTGTAAATTACTTATTAAAAAACTTACATCATTAGAGTAAACATCTCGAGTTTCCCATCCTTTAAGTTCTAAGGACTTTTTATCAAAAATTATTTTTAGTCTTTTTGATTTTTTATCAATAAATTCATACTCTATTATATTTTTATCTACTCTTGTTGGTTTATTATTTTTAATTAAATCTAAAATTTTTTCTTTATCCAAGATTATTATAAGTGGTGTACTTTTAATTGGATAATAGTAAATTTTTTTATATTTTTTTTTGATTATAACCATTGTTTTACTATTTGAAATTATAGTTTTTTCTTTTAAATTTTGATAATTACATTTCATTAGAAGAGGATACTTAATGTAACATTTTCCAACTTCCTCTTTTTCTGCTATTTTTTGTATAAAATTAAAAGATAAAGTTTCAGTAGTTTTTAACTTATTGATTAAATTTTCTTGTATATCAGCAAAAGCAGTTGCTATTGTGAGGTGTAATAAAAATGATATATAAAAAAGAAAATTTTTTTTAATCAAACTTAACCTATAATATTTCTCTTTTACCCACGCGATTTGCTTGTCCTACAATACCTTCTTTTTCCATCATTTCCATAATTCTTGCAGCTCTATTATATCCTATCTGTAATTTTCTTTGTAAAAGACTTGTAGAAGCTTTCTTTTCAAGTTTAATTATATCAAGCGCTTTAAAATATAATTCATCTTTCTCATTATCTGCATCTCCGGTACCATTTATTTTTTCATCTTTAATTACAGTTATTTCATCAATATAATCAGGCTTACCTTGAGAGCGTAAAAAACTATTAATTTTTTCTATTTCAGTTTCTGAAACATATGGTCCATGAATTCTAATTATTCTATTTGCTGAAGACATAAATAGCATATCTCCTCTGCCTAAAAGTTGTTCAGCGCCTTGTTCACCTAAAATCGTTCTACTGTCAATTTTTGAACTAACTTGAAATGAAATTCTTGTTGGGAAATTAGCTTTTATTGTACCTGTTATTACATCTACACTTGGTCTTTGAGTTGCCATTATAATATGTATACCTGCTGCCCTTGCCATTTGTGATAATCTTTGAATATAATTTTCGATTTCTTTACCTGCTACTAACATTAAATCAGACATTTCATCGACAATTACAACGATGTACGGCATATGTTTTTTATTTTTACTGTTATACCCGTCTATGTTTCTCACACCTACACTAGTCATCAATTTGTAACGGCTTTCCATTTCTTTCACAGCCCAACCTAGTGCAGCCGTAGCTTTTTTAGCTTCAGTAATTACTGGGCACAACAAATGCGGAATCCCTTCATAAGTTGAAAGTTCTAGCATTTTTGGATCGATTAAAATCAGATTACATTTTTCTGGAGAGTATTTATAAAGCAAAGATAATATTATTGTGTTAATACAAACAGATTTTCCTGAACCAGTTGTACCTGCAATTAATAAATGAGGCATTGAAGAGAGATCTCCGACGATAGGTAATCCAGAAATACTTTTTCCTAACGCTATGGGTAATTTTATTTCTTTTTTATTAAATTTTTCATCCAGAATTATTTCACTTAAAAAAACATTTTCTCTTTTTAAATTTGGTATTTCTATACCAATTGTATTTTTACCCGGTATTGTTGCAACTCTAGTAGACACCGAACTAGTATTTCTTGCAATATCGTCAGACAAATTTACTATTTTGGATACCTTTATTCCAGAAGCAGGTTCAAATTCGTTCAGGGTTACAACAGGACCAATACTAATTCTTTTTATTTTACCAACAACACCAAAGTCTAATAAAATTTTCTCTAAAAATTCAGAGTTTTTCTTTAATTCAATATTATTTATGTTTTTTTTATTTTTGGAATCTGGGTTTTTTTCTAGAAAACTTACCGGTGGTAATTTAAAAGTATCTACGACGGTTTTTTTATCTTTATTTAAAGTAAAAGGTAAAATAGGTTGTTGTTTAATAGTAAAACCTTCTGTGTTGTCTTCTGACGTAGCTTCAAGGTCAATATTTCTACTATTATCTACAGGAGTCTTTTTTCTGAAAAAAGAAAAAATTTTTTGAATAATTAAAAAGGGAGAGGTTAAAATTTTTGTAATTTCATTTATTTTTAAATCTAAGCTTAAAATAAAAAAGAAAATTGATATTAGTAATAAAGAAAATCCAAAGTATTTATTTTCAATTATATTAGAAATAAAAAATAAATTTTCTTTTATTATTTGACCAACAAAACCTCCATTTCCATTATCTATAAGCCAAAATGATTCATTGTAAAAAATATTTATATAAGTTGTACCAAAGATTATATAAATTAAAGTAAAGAAAATTTTTGGTGTAAAATTGTTAATCCTCTTCTTAGAAAGAAGTTTAAAGCCCCAATAAAATAAGTTTAGAACTATAAAAAATGAAATTAATCCTAAAGCTTGAAGAAGAAAATCAGATGTTACACTTCCATAAAATCCTCCCAAATTGTTAATTTCTCCACCTTCAGGGTTGTATATAAAATTGGGATCGCTTGGAGAATAACTTGAGATTGAAAGCAATAGAAAAATGCTTGTTAAGGCCATTAAAGATCCTAACAATTCAATTACCCTATTTTTAATAAAGGCATTAATCCTCATTAAAATTTGAGTGTTCATTTTTTTCAAATCAATCAAATAACTTTGTATCATTTATTAATAATTGTTAAAATTAATTTATAAAAAATAAAATCATGGAAAGACAAACAATATGTGTTATTGGTGGCGGTTTAACGGGTTTGATAACTGCCTTAACGCTAGTAAAACTCAATTTAAAAATTGATCTAATTACCGATAACATTGAAAAAAATATTAAAACAAATCGAACTACAGCAATTTCACAAGAAAATTACAATTTTCTAAAAAAATTAAATATTTTTAATTCTCCAAATAGTATTTTTTGGCCTTGTTCCAAGATGAAATTATATTCAGAAAGTTCTCTTAATAATTTTACTGAAATATTTGAATTGGATAATGATAAAAAAAATCAGGAAAAGATTTTTTACATGATGAATAATTCAAAAATTATTAGTGAATTGTTAAAAAAAGTAAAAAACGAAAAATTAATCAAGCTAAAGAAACAAAAAAAAGTTTCAGGAATTATCAATTTTGGCTCGCTTAAAAGTTTAAAAGTAGATGATAAAAATCAATCTAAATATAATTTAATTATTATATGCACCGGCAGCAATTCTGATTTAGTTAAAAATTTATTTCATGATGAACCTTATAAATATGATTATAAAGAGTTGGGTATAACAACAATATTAAAACATAATAAAATTAAAAATAATGTTACTAGACAGATTTTTTCTAATGAAGGTATTTTTGCATTACTTCCTATTTCAGACAAAAAAACATCCATAGTTTGGTCAGTTAAAAAAAAGATAATAAAAAAATATGAAAAACAAAAAGATAAATTCTTAAAAAATAAAATTTTACTTTATACAAAGCCATTTTTAAAAAATATTAAAATTGCATCAAAAATAGAATCAAAAAATCTTAATTTAATTTTAAGAAAAAATTTTATCACCGAGAGAGTTCTTTTATTTGGTGAGGCTTTACATGAAGTTCATCCTTTGGCAGGACAAGGTTTTAATATGACTTTGAGAGATTTAACAGATCTTGAAAAACTTCTAAAAACTAAAACTAATCTAGGTTTAGATGTAGGTAGTCATGATATTCTTTCAGAATTTGTTAGGAATATTAAATCAAAAAATCTTGTTTATTCTGCAGGAATTGATTTATTAAAAAATTCTTTTAGTTTTGAAAATAAATATTTAATAAAATTTAGAAATTCAATTATTAATAGTTTAAATAAAAATGCTTCTGCTAAAAAAATATTTTATAATATTGCTAACAAAGGACTAAGATTGTAATTTATGTCCTTCAAAATTTAGTAATCTTTTTTTAAGATTTATTCCACCAGATCCTGAAAAACCACCCAATGTTTTGTCAGATTTAATTACGCGGTGGCAAGGTATTATTAATGGCAACTTGTTTTGGCCACAAATTTTTCCAATATGGCGTGGAGATAAATTATATTTTTTAGCTATTTCTCCATAACTTTTAGTTTTCCCAAATTCAATTCCTTTTATTTCGTTCCATACTTTTTTTTGAATTTTATTACCATTAAATTTATATTTTGTTTTTATATAATTTATTCTTCCACTAAAATATTTTTGAAAATTCTTTTTTAAATTTTTTAATAAAATTGTATTAGAATGACCTTTTGCTTTTCTTTTACTAAATTTAATGCAAGATATTTTATTATTTTCTTCATAGGCTGTTATCCAGCCTATTTGTGTTTTAATTGTCATTCTTTTCATATTTATTTGTTATACCAATAAGAGTTAGAATTACATATATATATAGTATTAAAATGAGTTAATGAATAATAAAAGTTTAGAATTAAAAAAAAAAGAAGAATTATTAAAAAAGATAATCAAAGCTCAACCTAATAACGCTAACGCATACTTTAATCTTGCAAGCATTTACAAAAAAAAAGGAAATTATGATTTAGCGAAAGTTTTTTATGAAGAAACAATTAAAATTCAACCAAAGAATCCAAGCGCATATAACAACCTTGCAAACATTTATAAACAGTTAGGTGAATTTTCTAAGGCAATTAATTCTTATAATAAGGCAATATTAATTAAGCCAAACCACGCAAGAGCTTATCACAATTTGGGTAACACTTATAATCAACTTGGCAAATTTACTAAAGCAATTTCTGCTTTTAAAAAAGTATTTAAACTTGAACCAATGAACTTAGAAAGTCTATACGTATGGAGTACTTTGGACGAAAAAATTTTAAATTTAAAACTAAAAAAAAAAATTAAGTCTACAATGTTAAACAAAAACATTTTAGAAAAAGATCTGGCATATGGTAATTTTTTGCTCGCCATATATGAGTATAAAAATAAAAATTTTAAGAAAGAAATAGAGTATTTGTTAAAAGGTCACCAAAATTACTATCATTCAAATAAAATTATTTTTGATCAAGGAATAAAATATTGGTTGAACGATCTTCCAAAAATAGATGAATTAGATAAGTTAAACGTGTCAGTAACACCTAGTGATATTAAGCCAATTTTTATTATTGGAGTGCCAAGATGTGGATCAACAGTCGTAGAGAAAGTAATTGCATCGGGCTCACAATTGATCCCTATGGGAGAAGAAAGTGGAGTGATAAGCGGTTTAACAGGCAAAATAATATTATCCAAACAGTCAATTGAGAAAAATTTAGAAAATCTAAATAAAAATATTAATCAAACATATAAAAAAATTGGTTTAATAAATGCAAAAAATGGAAAAATTTTTACAGATAAAACACTGGAAAATTTCTTTTTTTTAGCAATTATAAAAAAAATATACCCCGAAGCTAAAGTAATTAATTGTCAACGAAATAAGCTGTCTTCAATCGTTTCAATACTAAAAAATAATCTAAACGAGATTCCTTGGGCGCATAATATAGAAAATATTTTTTCTTATATTGATATATATAATACAAAAATTAACAATTTTAAAAAACAGTTCCCTAACTTTATTTTCGATTTAAATTTTGAAAAATTTCAAAATAACCCAGAAATAGAAGCTAAAAAATTAATAAAATTCTGTAATTTAAATTGGGATAAAAAATGTTTAAAATTTTATAAAAGAAAAGATTTAATATCTTATACTTCAAGTCATAAACAAATAAGAAAACCTGTTTATAAACTTACTCCCGATTCACATGAACCTTATAGAAATTTATTATATCAATATGGAAAAAAATATGATTGGTTTAATTAAAAAATGACAATTTATGCATTATCATCAGGACCAGGAACATCTGGTGTGGCTGTAATACGAGTTTCTGGTAAAAATACAGCTCAGGTCATTAAAAAATTAACTGGTTCAGATTTACCAGCTCCAAGAGTGGCTACCCTTAAAAAGTTCAATAAAAATGGGGAAAAAGAGTTGATAGATGAAGGCGTATTAATATGGTTCCCTGGCCCAAATAGCTACACAGGAGAGGATTTAGCTGAATTCCATGTTCATGGTAGTCGAGCCGTAATTAAAGCTATGCATTTAGCTATATCAAAAATAAAAAATTGTAGATTAGCTGAACCAGGTGAATTTACAAAACGAGCTTTCCAAAATGGAAGGATAAATTTGCTTAAGGCAGAAAGCATAGCAGATCTGATTTCATCAGAAACAGAAATACAGAGAAGACAAGCTGTAAAAATTATGACTGGAAAAACATCTGACAAGTTTAATTCTTGGAGAGAAAAACTTTTAAAAATTTTATCTCATGTGGAAGCTAAAATTGATTTTCCTGATGAAGATTTACCAAAAAATATTGTTAAAGAAATACAAAATACATCTAATAATGTGCTATATGAAATAAAAAAAACTTTGAATGATCATAAAGTTGGTGAAAGAATACGAGAGGGTTTTAAGATTGCAATTGTTGGACCACCCAATTCAGGTAAATCCAGTTTACTAAATTACCTCTCAAAGAGAGATGTGGCTATTGTTTCTGAGATAGCGGGTACAACAAGAGATGTAATAGAAACTCACCTTAATCTCGATGGATATCCTGTAATAGTTTCTGATACAGCAGGAATTAGAAGTTCAAAAAATGAAATAGAAAAAAAAGGAATTAAAATAGCTTTGAAAAGAGCTGAAGATGCCGATTTAAGGCTTATCATTATATCTTCTAAAAACATCAATTTTACTGGTGTTTTAAAAGGTTTATTAACAAAAAATGCTATTTTAGTAATAAATAAATCTGACCTAATAAAAGGGAAGGTGAATAGTAAATTAAAAAAATATAATCATATTCTCATATCTATAAAAAGAGATTTAAATTTGGATAAACTTATTAATAAAATAAAAAGTAAACTCAAAAATAAATTTACTACATCAGAAGACATATTAATTACTAGAGAGAGACATAGACAAAATTTAATAAATTGTGTTTTACATTTAGAAAAATTTGAAAAAAAGAAAACTGTGCGTGATTTTGATAAAGCTGCAGAAGATTTAAGACTAGCTACGAGACATCTAGGCATGATTGTAGGAAAAGTGGATGTGGAGGAGCTTTTAGGTAGTATTTTCAACGATTTTTGCATTGGCAAATAAAATAGCATTCGACTTGTAAATCCATAGATCATCTATAAATTCAGGTTATGAAGGATGATTTTACATTTGATGTAGTTGTGATTGGAGGAGGCCACGCAGGATGTGAGGCCGCAGCAGCTGCAGCACGTATGGGTGTAAACACAGGTTTGTTTACTCACAAGATAGAAACCATTGGAGAAATGTCATGTAACCCAGCAATAGGTGGTTTGGGCAAAGGGCATCTTGTAAAAGAAATTGATGCTTTAGATGGAGTTATGGGTGTTATAGCTGATAAATCTGGAATTCAATTTAGATTATTAAATAGAAGCCGTGGGCCTGCTGTACGAGGTCCCAGAACGCAGTCAGATCGAGCGCTTTATAAAAAATATATGCAAGAGTTGCTCCTAAGTTATTGTAATTTAAAGGTTTTTTCTGACCCAGTAATTGAGTTTATTTTCGATAAACATAAAGTTGTTGGCTTTCATACCAAAGCAGGAAAAAAAATAAATTGTAAAAAAATGATTTTAACAACTGGAACTTTTTTAAATGGTCTAATCCATATTGGTGATGAAAGGACTCCGGCAGGTCGTCATAATGAAAAACCATCTACAGGATTAAGTGAACAGCTAGAAAAATTTCAAATGAAATTAGGAAGATTAAAAACTGGTACTCCACCTCGTTTAGATGGATCGACAATCAACTATATAAATTTAGAAAAACAGTATGCTGATAGTGATCCTGAATATTTTTCTTTTTTAACAAAAAAAAATTACAATAAGCAAATTGCTTGCAGTGTTACTTACACAAATAAAAAAGTTCACGACATTATAAAAAAGAACTTGAAAAAAAGTGCGATGTATTCAGGAAGTATCAAAGGTGTTGGCCCAAGATATTGTCCATCTATTGAAGACAAAATTGTAAAATTTTCTGATAAGACAAGACATCAAATTTTTTTGGAACCCGAGGGTTTAAATGACAATACTGTTTATCCAAACGGTATTTCTACGTCTCTACCTGCTGATGTGCAGGCTGAAATATTAAGTAAAATCAATGGCTTAGAGCAAACCCGTATTATAAGACCTGGATATGCCATTGAGTATGATTATGTTGATCCTAGAGAACTAAATTCCACTCTAGAAACTAAAAAAATTAAATCACTTTATTTAGCTGGTCAGATTAATGGAACTACAGGTTATGAAGAAGCTGCAGCCCAAGGACTTATGGCAGGCATTAATGCTGCGTTAGCTATTAAGAAACTTGAACCCTTAGTTTTAGATCGCGCACAGGCATACATAGGAGTCATGATCGATGATTTAGTTACCAAAGGAGTTGCCGAACCTTATCGAATGTTTACTTCTCGTGCTGAATACAGATTAAGTTTAAGAGCTGACAATGCTGATACTAGACTTACTCAACTTGGAATTAACATCGGCCTTGTGCAATCTGATAGAACTGAAATATATTCAAAAAAAGTTAGTAAAATCAATGAGTTAAGTAATTACTTAAAAAGCCTGAAAATATCGCCAAATGAAGCTGAGAAATTTGATATTAAGGTTGCGAAAGACGGAGTCAAAAGATCTGCATACGATATACTCTCAAGAAAAGGAGTGACTTTAAGTAAACTCAGATCGATATGGACTAAAATACCAAAAGCTTCTAGGGTAGAGGAGGAACAAATCGAGATAAGCGCTCATTATTCTGGTTACTTAGACAAGCAGGAAGCAGATATAATAGCGTTCAGGAGAGATGAAAGTTTGATAATACCTGAAAATATAGATTATAGTAAATTAAGCGGCTTATCTAATGAAGTTAAAAGTAAATTTAAGCTAATAAGACCGAAAACACTCGGTCAGGCTCTAAGAATTGATGGAATAACTCCTGCTGCTGCTTATATTTTGCTTTCTCACGTGAAAAAAACAGGAAAAAAGTTAAAAAGAGCATAGATGGATCATACCATCCAGATAGATACATTCAGTAGATATACTCAAGTTTCACGTGAAACAATCTCAAGTTTAAAAAAGTATGAGAAAGCTTTAATTCTTGCTAATAAAAGCTTAAATTTAGTCGGTAAATCTACCATAAATGAGATATGGACAAGGCATTTTCTAGATAGCGTTCAAATCATTGATTTTATTGATAAAAATGATAAAACGTTGATAGATATAGGTTCTGGGGCAGGCTTTCCTGGTTTGGTGCTTGCTATTGTGCTTAAAGATCGAAAGTTTCCAATAAAAGTAAAATTAATTGAAAAAAGTCCAAAGAAAATAAAATTTTTAAAAGATTTAATTACCGATCTCAAACTTGATGTTGAATTAATAAATCAAAATGTTTTTGAAAATTCAAAAAATTTATCCGAAGATGTTTTGGTAGCACGCGCCTTCAAACCTCTACGAGTAATTTTAGAACTTATTCACAATAAGGCTATTAATTGGAAAAGATTTTTTATTTTTCTAGGAAAAACAGGAAAGGACGACTTACTTCAAGCTTCAAAAAATTGGGATATTGGGTATAAGCAAAGAATGAGTATAACAAGTAAAGATTCGATAGTTATAGAAATTAATAGGCTTAAGAAAAGATAAATTGAATAACACTCAAATTATTTCAGTTATAAATCAAAAAGGTGGAGTAGGGAAAACTACCACTGTAATAAACTTAGCTACCGCACTTTCATTTCAAAAAAAAAAGATTTTGGTTATTGATTTAGATCCACAAGGTAATGCAACTACTGGCTTGGGATTAACTAACACAGATAATACTGCAACAATTTATGACGTTCTTAATGGAAATAAAAATTTTGAAGATACTATTAAGGATACAAAAATTGAAAATTTAAAAATAGTTTCATCCAATGTTGATTTGTCAGGTTTGGAGGTTGAAACAGCTAATGAGAATAGAAGGGCATTTTTATTAAAAGACAAAATTGAAAATTTTTTAAATAGTCCAAATAACGATTTTTCCTATATTTTTATTGATTGCCCTCCTTCATTAAGTCTTTTAACAATCATGGCTTTAGTGGTTGCTAAATCACTTATTGTTCCTTTGCAAGCCGAATTCTTTGCACTAGAGGGTTTAAGTCAGTTAATGAAAACAATAGACAGAATTAAAGTTAAATTAAATCCTAACCTTGAGATTAGAGGGGTTCTTTTAACTATGTTCGATAAAAGAAATAAACTTTCATCTCAAGTGGATATTGAAGCTAGAAAAGTTTTTAAAGATAAAGTTTATCAAACAGTAATACCTAGAAATGTTAGATTATCAGAAGCACCGTCACATGGAATTCCAATTTTAATTTACGACAAAAATTGCACTGGGAGTAAATCTTACACGGAATTTACTAATGAATTTATCAAACAAGAAAATATTATGGAAACCGCAGCTTGATGATAGACAGTAGATTAAAAAAGGGTTTAGGCAGAGGATTATCATCTTTGTTAGGAGACGCTTCAAAAAAAATTGAAACTAATAAAGTTGCAATTAAAGATATTACAAGAAACAAGTTTCAACCACGTAAAAATTTTAATAAAGAGCACTTAGAAGATCTAACAAATTCAATTAAAGAACAAGGGATTATTCAGCCCATAGTAGTTAGACCAAACAAACAAGAGGAAGGAAAATATGAAATTATTGCTGGTGAACGAAGATGGTTAGCTTCTCAAAATGCAGGATTGCACGAAGTTCCGGTTGTTATTTTGGATATCAATGATGTTAAATCACTCGAATTTGCAATTGTTGAAAATGTTCAAAGACAGGATTTAAATCCTATTGAGGAAGCCCGTGGTTACAAAAAATTGACCGATGAATTTAGTTACGACCAAGATAAACTATCAAAATTTATTGGCAAAAGCAGAAGTTATATTGCTAATTCATTAAGACTTCTATCGCTGCCAGATGAAGTATTGGTTATGGTAGAACAAGGTATTTTATCAGCTGGTCATGCAAGATCTTTAATAGGCTTAAATAATTCTACAGATATTGCTAAAAAAATAGTGCAAAAAAAATTGTCAGTAAGACAAGCTGAAATTTTAGCTAAGCAATTTAAAGATAAAAAATTTAAGTTAGTTCACAAAAAAAGCTCTGATATTCTGGATTTACAAAAAAATTTAGAAGAAAAAACTGGTCTTAATGTATCCATTAATAATAAAAAAAATAATTCAGGCACTATTTCTTTTGAATATAAAAATTTAGATCAACTAGATAAAATTATCGAAGTAATTAAGAAAAATTATTAGCTTTTTTACATATTTTTGAGAAAAAATCGAAAAATATTACTTTTGATATATTTGGATTTTTTTTACATATCAATTCAGTATTACTAATTTCTTCCAGAGTTGTTTTAAGATCATTTAAACTCCAAATCGATAATTGTTTTTTAATTAATGGTTTTTCCTTCCAAAAAATTGGTGGTTTTGTAGCATTTAGTAGTGCATCGAGATTTGAATAATCATCTTGCATTTTTTTTATATTAAGCAATCTTCTAATTTTATTACTCAAAATTCTTAGTATAAAAACTTGATTAATGGCATTTGTATAAAGGTCAGATAAAACTTTTTTATATTGAGAAATATTACCACACAAACATTCATTAATTAATTTATCAGATTTATATTCTCCTGAAAAATTTATTAAAGATTTTAACTCTTCAAAATTAATCTCTTTTTTATCATGTGCAAAAGATTTAATTTTATCTATTTCATTTTTTAAATTATTGCGATCACTATTAGATTTCTCAATCAATAAATTAATTGACTCTCTGGACAACGATATACTATTTTTTTTCAATTCATTAAACGCAATTAGTCCTAAATCTTTGTCACTATCTAGGTAACAAGGAATGCAATACGCTTTTTCACTTTTTTCAAATAAATTTCGTAATTTCGATTTTTTTTCTAAAATGTCAGAAAAAATTATTAAATAAATATTTTCTGGATAATTATCAAGTACATAACTTACGTGTTTGAATAATTTTTCTGTACCATTATTTATAGTGATTATTTTTTTATTACTAAATAAAGACCCGGAATAAATAGAATTGTAAAACTCTTTTTCGTTATTAGTTATATCATTTTCATATAAATTTAAGAATTCAATTTTACTATCTTTTTGAGTTGCAGTTTTTTTAATAAATTCTTTAATGTCTTTTTTTAAACCAACATTTTCCCCGTATAAAAGAAATAGTTTATATTTTAAAAAATTAGAAGTATTTTTTTGTATTTCATAGCTTTTAATTATCATTTGTTTTTAAATATTCTCTGTAAGTTTAATAATTAGACCCTCGTATGTTTGTTTAATTAAATTTTCAATCGATTTATTTTCAGCTTTTATAGTATCAAAATATTGATCACGAACTTTGAAAGTTGTTGAAAAATTAAAATTATGTTCTAAAATTTTATCATTCGTAAGATAGTCGGTAACGCTAACTGATGTATTTAATATAATCCTGTATTGTAATATTTTTCCTTCACTATTTTTTACTGTTGCTTTTTTATCTTTTTCTGTGTTGATGTTAATTTTGATACTTCTAGCATTATTATCGTTAGATTCTGATATTCGTTTTAATTTATTATAAATGGTATTTCCTATTTGTTCTTCACCAGTTATTGAATAATCTGATATTTTGTATTGTAAGTTTCCAGGACTAAAAATTGGCTTATAGTCTGCGCAATTGCTAATTATAATAAGCAAAGAAAATGCAACAAAGAAATAAATTATTTTTTTCATTTTTTTGTTATGAAGTTTATTAGTTTATTTTTAATATAAATGTTTTTTAATATTTCAGCGTTATTTAAATATTTTGATACATTATCAATTTCTTTAGATTTTTTTATAACCATTTTTTCATCTAAGTTTGTTGGCACTTCTACAATACCTCTTTTTCTACCGTCTACTTGTATAACTACTTTGCACGTTACTTCTTCCAATAATTTTGAGTTATATTCTGGCCAATAAAATTCTTTGCTCATTTTCTCACAGCACTCATAAGCAAGATGAGGCACTAAAGGTATTAGCAACATAATTATTTTTTCCCATTCATTCTTTAAAGTTTGGCTTGATGTTTTTTTATTCAAAACATGTTGGCTAAGTATATTATATATTTCATGAATGTTTGCTATTACAACATTATACTGAAAATTTTCTAAGTTTTTTGTAACGTTATATACAGTTTTATTCACAGCTTTTTGCAAATTAACATCCTCAAATTTGGAGGATTCGTCGTTTTTATTTAAAATTTCATTATTTAATTTCCAAAGTTTTTGAATAAATTTGGAAGCAGCTGATACTCCATCAGTTGACCATTGTACATCTTTTTCTGGAGGGCTGTCAGATAGCATAAACCATCTAATTGAATCGGCACCATAAAGTTCAATCATTTCTTCAGGATCAACAGTATTTTTTCTTGATTTTGACATTGCTTCTGAAGCTCCAGCTATCACTTTTTTTTTATCTTTTTTAGAAATTAAATTACCCCCAGCATCTTTTTCAACTTCATCAGGATATAACCATTGTTGATTTTCATTTTTATAAGTTTCATGGCAAACCATTCCTTGAGTAAACAGGCTTTTAAAAGGTTCGGTATAATTAAATTTTTTATTGTTAAAAGCTAAAGCTTTCATAAAAAACCTTGAATAAAGTAAATGTAAAATAGCGTGTTCTACACCTCCAATATATTGATCTACTGGCATCCAATATTTAAGATCATTTATTTCATAACCATATTTTTCATTTTTTGGTGAACAAAATCTTAGAAAATACCAAGAAGAATCTACAAAGGTGTCTAAAGTGTCTGTTTCTCTAGTAACTTTTTCTCCTGAAGAAAGTTTAGTAAATTTCCAAGTTGGATGTTTTTCTAAAGGATTTCCCTTTACAGTTAGGTCAACATCATCAGGTAACAAGACTGGCAGGTTTTTTTTATTAACCGGCAATGCTTTTCCTTTACCATTATATACAATTGGAATCGGGCATCCCCAATATCTTTGTCTCGATACTCCCCAATCTTTCAAGCGAAATGTAATCTTCTTTTTTCCAATTTTTTTTTTGGTAATTATTTTTATAATTTTATCGATAGCTTTATTAACTGATAGATTGTTTAAAAAATCTGAATTAAATAATATACCATCTTCCGTAAAAGCTTGATTAGTAATTTTAAATTTTGAAGCATCGACATTTTCAGGTTTAACTACAGGTAATACTTTAAGATTGTATTTGTTTGCAAAATCTAAATCCCTTTGATCATGAGCTGGGCATCCAAATATTGCTCCAGTTCCATAATCCATCAATACAAAGTTAGCAATATAAATTGGCAAAGTAATTTTTTTATTAAAAGGATGTTGAACAAATAAATTAGTGTTAAAGCCAATTTTTTCTGCATTAGCTAAGGCTTCTTCAGTTGTCCCCATTTTAGAGCATTCGGATTTAAATGATAAAAATTTACTATCTTTTTCAAAAGTTTTTGCAATTGGATGATCAGTTGAAAGGGCAATAAAAGAAGCTCCAAAAATTGTATCAGGTC
>MDTE01039556.1_pt1 | contig 15071 bp, 12 predicted proteins | sample 811231 | NCBI WGS metagenome assembly MDTE01 (sample SAMN05326651, study PRJNA326480) | marine metagenome | isolation source: seawater | place: Indian Ocean: Red Sea | collected 2010 | reverse complement strand
TGATATTACAGCTTATATAGACACTGGTTTAGCTAGAGGAGGAACCTATCGTGATATTTATTTAAGTTGGAGTTCATCAAGACAAGATGATTTTTATTCAGGTTCTGTAATTGAGATCGCTACTGCTGGAAATCCGCAGTTGAGGACAATACTATCCTATGATGGGTCTACAAGAACTGCTACTGTTTCTGATGGAACTAATGATTTAAGCCCAACTCCAACTCAAGGTATAGAGTATAAGATTCGTCCCTCGGTTCCATTAATTGATTCAGTTACTGGAGTTATGTCTTGGATCCCTAGACAAACAAATATAGGCCCTGTGGATATTTTTGTGACTGTAACAGATGGTTATTCATTAGCGGATACGGTTAGTTTTCAGTTAGGTGTTCAAGCTGTTAACGATAAACCTGAATCAATTTTAGGAGACTCATTGGCACTAGTTGAATGGGAAGAAGATACCATTACCTCAATAACACTTAGCAAATACTTTTTTGACGTAGATAATGGTATAATGGAAACTGATGGATTTAGATGGAATGTTGTTATTTTGGACACAGCAGAGTTGGATGAAGATTTTCCATTAGGTATAGTAATACCTGGTCCAGGAACTTCAAATGAACTTCATGCAAAGATTGCAAGAGAATATATAGGTTTTGATCCTTCATTGAATTTCTCTTCTAAAAATTTGACTGCAAAAAGAGTTCATCAAATAAATAGTTTTAGCAATAATCCCCTTATAAATGTTCAGATTAGTGAAGTAGATATTAATAATGACGGTATTATGGATTCTACTAGGGCGCTATTTTTAAGCGATTCAAATTATTATGGGGCAGGGCACAGTATTATTTTTATTGGAACGGATTATACTTGCTCTGATAACGATTATCAAGATTGTTTTGAAAGTCAGGTTCGTGATACAATATTGGCAAACATTATTCCAAAAAATGATCCACCAAAATTAGATTCTATTCCAGATCAAGTTATGTATGAAAACGACTCGCTATGGTTAAAGTTTGGTCCATTTGCAAGTGATGTTGATGATGAGATTTTGACATTTACTATATCAGCTTTGAGTAACGATGATAAGATTACAATACAGCCAATGGGAATTAATCAAGAAACATTAGTATCTTCTTCAGTTGAAGATTCTGTTCGTTTTATTCCAAATTCTTTATGGTCAAATGAAGCCCTCATTCAGGTTGTTGTCGATGATGGAAAAGCCTCAGATACCTCCAAGTTTATTTTGGATATTGAAAGAGTACTTAGACCTCATTTTTCAGTAACGGTTACTCAAAACAATGCGTTTAATAAATATTTCCAAATAATGGTCATTGATACCGTTGAGAAAGCAACTTTTGTTTCATTAGATGTTGCCAATTCTCCAAGGAATATAGATCAAATAGCAGATTTTACATATGTAGCGCATGTCTACATGGAATCATCAGGTAATTATCCAATTGATGTATCTGCAAATGCTGCTGTTGGAGATACTACAATTAGAGAATATTTTTCATTAGCAGCAGGTAGAGCTGCTAATCGCTGGTCTGGTCAAAGTTTTGATGGAAGGTTTTCTGTTGTTGGTAATCCTGGAGCAGTATCCTATGACCAATCTTTGCTTATCATTGATTCAACCCTGTTTGATAGAGGTTTTCATGATAAAGCATCATATGTTCTGGGAAATGAAGATTTTGAATTTAATCAACCTATCGAAGTCCGTATGGCTCATGAGAGAGATGATGTTGCAATCTATCGAAGAAAAAATGGATCAATATGGGAAGAACTACCCTCAATTGGTAAAGATGGAGAAATTTTTACATTATCAGAAAAAGCCGGTTACTTTAAACTAGGCCCCAAAACTATAATTGTTCCAGAACAGACAAACATACATCAAAATTATCCAAACCCTTTTAACCCTACTACGACTATAATGTATGATATTGGACTTCTAGATGGCTTGAAGCAAAGAGTATCCATAAGCGTATACAACTTATTGGGCCAGCATATTACTACATTAGTAGAAAATAAAGACCAAATAGGACAGTATAAAGTCCAATGGGATGGAACCGATAAATTTGGTCAACAAATGTCATCTGGAGTATATTTCATTCAATTATCTACAAAAACAGGTATTGTTCGTAATAAAAAAATGATGTTACTTAAATAATGATAAAACAAATTCAAATTACTAGTTTAGCAGTAATAACCATATTTTATATTGGATGTAGGCAAGAATATGAGCCTATAGATTCAGATTTTTCACAATTTGGTTGGAAATATTATGAAAGTGGTGACTATCTTGGTGCCAGAGATTGGTTTCAAGAAGCACTCAAGGACGATTCTACTTTCGCAGATGCCTATAATGGAGTAGGATGGAGCTTAGGACATTTGGGACAGGCTGATTCTGCTAGATATTATTTTAGTTCATGGATAGCACAGGCTGATCAAGAAAATGATTATCTTTTTGACTACTATGCTGGATTAGCGTTTGCTTACAATGCTTTAGGAAACGATGAACAGGCGCTTATCAATGCTCAATCCAACTTTTTTGGTAAACAGGATGTTGTTAGTGGAGATATATGGTGCTTTTGTCATCGCAAAGATATCAATCAAATTGATGTTCGCCTTATTCAAGCTATTTCTGAATTCAGATTAGGACGTTTCTCTGAATGTCTTGCTACTATAAATGCTACTTACACTGATTTGACAAGGCAACTATCTCCAACAAGTGATCCTAATCAAATGAGTGGAGATTACTTAGATCTAGATAATAGCGGTACCTTTACTCTTAATGACCAACTGTATAATGGAGAATGGATAGATTCAACTCCGGATGGTTTGTTAACTCCTGGGGAAGAGAGATTATTTGATTCCTATCCATTATTTTATGATGTTGAAACGGTTATGGGAAGGTCCTTTCTGGCAAATCATTTATCTATCTTAGCCGTTCACACATCTAGTCAAAATGGAAAAAATAAATTAAGTTGCAATACCGATCGTTGCAATTAGACTACCCGCATTGTAGATAAAATTATTTCTTACTCAATTTTCTCATCTAAAAATCATCATTCATGGATGCAAAAAGCAATTCGTCTAGCTGAAATTGCACTATCTAAAGATGAAATTCCTGTGGGAGCCATTATTATTAAAGATGAAAAAGTAGTTGGTCAAGGATATAATCAAAAAGAGCATTTAAAAGATCCCACAGCTCATGCAGAAATGATTGCAATAACTTCTGCTGCGTCTACTATAAATGATTGGCGTTTAAATGACTGCACAATGTATGTAACAAAAGAGCCGTGCGTGATGTGTTCCGGCGCAATAATTAATTCCAGAGTTTCGATGGTCATTTTTGGGGCATATGACGAGAGAAAAGGATGTTGTGGTTCTCTTTATCAATTGTGTGGAGACCCTCGTTTAGAAAGTAAAACGACGGTTAGAGGAGGTTTCGAAGAAGAATATTGTTCTTTGCTTTTGAAAGACTACTTTAAAAAGAAAAGAATATGACCTTTATCGTAAAAAAGGTCTAAAATCTTTCTCATTCGTCCAGAAGATTAAACGCGCTTGATTCAAAAATAGTATTTTTAACTTTTCCTTTCACATTTGCGATTCTTATAGCATTGCAAAATCCGTCTTTGGCGTGAGAGTCACCATGATCATCAATTCCAGTACCGTTTACATCATAGGCATTTTGATTAATTTGGATGGCTAAACTGCATGTTTTCTTGTTTTTCATCCCAAAATTACACATGCCGCATGAAGCTAGTACTAATCCTTCTATTTCTCCGTTATCATTTATTGAAGTTACAAAGTTTCCAATTGGGCTAATGGGCTTTTTCTTCGAGGTATTGCAAGAGCCACACCCTCCAAGCATAAAATTGAAACTGAAAATTGAAAAAATTATCAAAACTAGAATATTACTTTTCAAGGTGTTCCCCTCATTCTTGATTTAAAAATATACAAGGTTTTTAATCAGGTTGATCGTTAGTTATCATCTTATAAATAACTGTAATAAAAACTGTGTTTTCTCTTAAATGTTGTGACTGAGAGGTCGTTAATATTTCAATATTCGTATTAGTGTCTAACCATGTTTGAACTGTTGTCTCGATTTCCTCGCTTAAAGGAGCTAAACCGGTTTTTACGATTTCAAAAACTTTCACCTTCATTATTTTATCCTCTTTCTAAAAAAAATTACACACTGAGCATATAAAGATATGATTATTTTTTTTTTATACAAAATTAATAATAAAATCTTGAAATTGAACAATAGATTAAATTAAATAGTGCGGAGAGAGAGGGATTCGAACCCCCGGTACCCTAAGGGTACACTGCATTTCGAGTGCAGCGCATTCAGCCAGACTCTGCCATCTCTCCTAATATTTTATTAAATTTAACTAATCAAAAAAGATTATCTAATGAACGAAGAACAAATAGAAGAACTTAAAGAATATCTGGAAACTATTTTAGATCTTTACGGAGAGGATGAATATGAAGAATTTGTTGAAGATATTGTTTATCACTTTTGCGAAAGGAAGTTTGGAACGAGTAGGGAGGAATCAGTAAAAACCTTTTATGAAATCCTTAAAGGAATTCAGTAAAACCTTTTTAATATTTATGAAAAAATCCTACAAACCTTTTATAAAGATTATTATATACTTCTTTTTTATTTCTTTATCATTCGCATCAACTAAATCTGGAATGTCTCTATTTGAAAAGTTAATTGGTGTTCTTGTTTCAGGTGCACTCATTTTTTCGCTAATCAAAGGGTATTTGACTGTAAATAAAATATGGAAACGTAGGAAAAATGAAGAGGTCGCAAATAGCATTTCTATTGTGGCTGCAATGTTAGGATTTGCTGTAGGGTTTCCTTTTTTATTAAATAGCTTGTTTATTACAAATGATTATTTTTCTGCAGGGAAGAGTGTGGTAGCTCTTATATTAGCTACTGTGTTTACTTTGATCGGGACTGGATATTTTGTTGACAAAAACCGAGGAGTTGGCCTTTTTACATTGATCGGCAGAGCCTTAAAACTTGAGGGTAGAGAGTCAGGTGAATTGATTACAGATATGTTGCGTCCAAAAGGAGCAAGTAAAATAATTGAAATTTTAAAAAAGCTAGCCGCTATCGATGATGATATTGCAAAAGAAGAAATTGACTTAATTAATCAATTTTCTAGAAAATGGGGTATAAATCTTCCTGAATTGAAACCAGGCAAGCCAGAAGAGGTAACCAATCTCGTTGAACTTAAAGGTCTCGTACAAGCATATCTTAATGAGGGGCCTGATACAGATGTAGCCCAAGGATTAGTTGACTTAATTAACTTAATGGCTGAAGCAGATGATGAAGTAACTGAAGAAGAAGCTATGGCAGTTTCTGAATTCACTGGTATGATATCTCATTATGTGAGTTCTGAAAAAGGTGGAGAAATTCAGATGTATGAAGTGAATATTGTTCCTCAAAATGATGAGCAAATGCATGCGGTTAAAGAATTGCTTCCAGAGTTAAATATTGTTAAAGACCGAGGAGGAAATGTTTTTAAAGTAGGACGATATTTCTCTGAAGATTATGCAGAGGCAGTCTGCAAAAAGTACATTGATTTAGGTCTCTATTCTGGGACAACTAAAGTTTCAGCAGAGCCAGAATAATAGCTTTAATAACCGGCATTTTTTAACTGGGATCTAATATTCTCACGATTATAAATCCATATGGCTTTGTACCAATGCTTAGTAAATTGATTGCTACAGTAAATTGAAAATCCAATTCCACTGTAAAAAGATAATATATGGAGCATGCCAACTTCAACTGATGAAAAAAATATTGGACCAGCTAAAGCCATTCCCAGACTTATAAAACTTAGCCTTTTCCATTTTGTGTAGTCATCTAGTACACTTTTAGACTGGGGATATCTACGTATTTCTTCTCTTATTTCTGAATTGTTCAGTAAATAGGCACCCTTTTTAGCTTTATAATGTTTTGATGTAATAGAGCTGCCAAACCATGGTGGTGAAGGGTAAAGGGTTTCTGTATTATAGATATCTTCAAAATCAGATAAGGTAAAATGGTCTTCAGATTTTTGATTTTTGACGCTAAAACTATTAAGATATAGTGTGCTATTGGTCGAGTCATCAATTTTTTCTCCAGTTTCAGGATCAAATTGGTGATTGTCCGATACACCAGTGTTAGGATCAAAATTTTGTGAAAATGAATAAGAAAATAATAAAATGATAAAAAGAAAAATTTTATTCATTTTGAAAAATATAGATTTATAAATCTTTCAAATCTTTTAAAAGTTGTTGCAGCATATCCTTAGCATCCCCAAAAACCATTATAGAATTATCAAATCCAAATAACTCATTTTGGATTCCAGCAAAACCAGTATTCATGGTTCGTTTATTAATAATCACTGTACGCGATTTATCCACATCAAGAATTGGCATCCCATAAATAGGAGAAGATTTATCATGTCTCGCAGAGGGGTTCACAACATCATTTGCTCCTAAAACTAGGGCTACATCGCAATCTTCAAACTCAGAATTAACTTCATCCAAATCCTTCAATTGTTCATATGGTATGTTTGCTTCTGCAAGAAGAACATTCATATGCCCTGGCATTCGCCCAGCAACTGGGTGAATTGCATAAAGTACCTCTTTCCCCTGTGCTTCTAGAAATTCTGCTACTTCACGAACTGCATGTTGAGCCTGGGCAACGGCTAACCCGTATCCTGGAACTACAATTACCTTTTCAGCGGCATCAAAAATCATAGCAGCCTCTTCAGTAGAGTAACTTTTTATCGAAACTTGCTTGCCTGAGCCACTGCCTGAAGCCTCTTGTTCGAGTCCCATTGCTCCAAAAATAACATTTGTCAGAGATCTATTCATCCCTTTACACATTATATTAGTGAGTATGATACCAGAAGCACCAACCAATGCTCCTGATATAATCAGACCATTATTCATGAGAACAAATCCGGTTGCAGATGCTGCAATACCAGAATAGGAGTTGAGAAGGGATATAACCACCGGCATATCAGCCCCACCGATTGGAATAGTAAGTGTGACTCCTAAAATAGCCGAGAGTGCAATAACAATGTAAAAATAATTTTGCTCCCCACTAGACTTTACCACTAAAAAGCCAAAAATTAACAACCCAAAAGCAAGAAGTACATTGAGTGGTTGCTGCCCCGGGAATACGATGGGTTGACCACTAATAAAACCCTGTAATTTACCGAAAGCGATAAAACTTCCTGTTAAAGTCAACGTTCCCACAAATATTGAAATAATTATGGAAGCCATCGTGAAACTAGTTATGTCACTCGAACTTAAAAACTCTGCTGATGCAATAAGGGCAGAAGCACCTCCACCAAAGCCATTAAAAATAGCAACCATTTGAGGCATTTGTGTCATTTCAACTTTAATAGCAAAAGTGGCTCCAATAATTGCCCCAGCAAGCATTCCAATGGCTATCAACTGAAAATTTATCTGTCCGTAAAAAAATAAGGTTGCTACTATTGCAATCAACATTCCAAAAGCTGCTAAAAAGTTTCCATCTCTTGCGGTTTTCGGATGACTTAGTTTTTTTATACCAAGGATAAAAAGAACAGCAGCAAGAACATATGAGAAACTAGAAAAATCAAACATGAGATTATTTCCGTTTAAACATTTTTAACATTCTATCAGTAACCATGAAGCCACCGACTACGTTTACCGTGGCAAATACTACAGCTATTAGACCTAAATAAGTGCCTAATCCGCCATCTAGTTTGGTTGATATGATTGCTCCAACAATGGCTATACCTGAAATAGCATTTGAGCCGCTCATTAACGGTGTATGTAATGTGGGCGGGACTTTTGTTATGATTTCAACTCCGACAAATATTGCCAAAATGAATACAGTAAGAATGTTTATGTCCATATTTATTTCTTTTTATCTAATGAATCTTTAGTAGGTAAATGGGTGATTTCACCTTGATGTGTGTAAAGAGCCCCGGAAATAATTTCATCTTCCAAGTCTAAATTCAATTGGCCATCTTTCATCATGTAAGTTAAAAAAGCAGAAACATTTTTTGAGTAAAGCTCACTTGCATGAACTGGCATTGACCCAGGAAGGTTTGAAGTCCCATCAATGACAATTTGATTGTGGTTAATAATTTCATCTTTTTGGGTTAACTCACAATTCCCTCCATTTTCAGCAGCTAAGTCCATAATCACAGACCCTGGTTTCATGGATTCAACCATGGTTGTTGGTATTAGCAAAGGGGCAGGTTTGCCAGGGATTAATGCAGTTGTTATAACTACATCAGACTTACTAATATGGTCATGTATTAATTGTTGTTGCTTTTTTTTGTATTCATCAGAAGTCTCTTTAGCATATCCACCCTCATCTTCGCCATCTTCTTCACCTGACTCAACTTCAATAAACTTAGCTCCAAGCGATTCAACTTGTTCTTTTACAACTGGTCGTACATCAAATGCTTCTACCTGAGCTCCTAGCCTTTTTGCAGTAGCAATTGCCTGCAGACCCGCAACGCCTGCTCCTAAAATAAGGACCTTTGATGGACGTATTGTTCCTGCTGCGGTCATAAGTAATGGCATATATACACCCAAGCGACTGGCAGCAATTAAAACTGCTTTATATCCAGCAATATTTGCCTGAGAAGATAGAGCATCCATTTTTTGTGCCAAAGTTGTCCTTGGAATTAAATGCATGGAAAAAGCCGTAATACTTTTTTCAGAGATAAGACGAACTGTTTCCAATTCTCTGGTGGTTTGGCACAATGAAATGAAAATTGAATTCTCTTTCAATAATTTAATTTCATCTTTTGAGGGGGGAAGTACTTTAAGTGTAATATCAGCATTGGCTAATAAATCTTTTGAAGAACTTACAATAGTTGCCCCAGCATTTTTATATTCATCATCAGATATAAATGATTCTAATCCAGCACCTGATTCAATATAAATGCTAAGACCAGACTTGATGAGTAACTTAACAGAACCAGGTGTGGCTGATACTCTTGGTTCCAAGCTGTTTAATTCTCTAGGTATTGCTACGTACATAAACGTTTTGTATAATATTAGCTATTTTTGAGACCGCCAAATTAATACACTAAAGGTTGAGTTTCACACTTATTTAGTGTATTTAATTAATTAATTTCAGGCATTAAAAAATCAGAATTATGTTATATAAAATCTTAGTTACATTAACACTATTTCAATTTTCTTTTTCCAACACATTTTTTGTACCAGATGATTTTGATTCTATTCAGGGGGCAATTGATGCAAGCGAAAATGGTGATACCATTTTTGTGGACTCAGGAATTTATTATGAAAATATAAATTTTAATGGTAAGTCAATTGTTCTATCCTCAAAATACATTTTGAACAGTGATTCTCTCCTTATCGGCACAACTATAATTGATGCTGAAAATGAAGGTAGCGTAGTTACGTTTAATAGCCAAGAAAATAGTAACTCTATATTACAGGGCTTTACTTTACAAAATGGGGATGGGAACAATGAGGACCCGGATAATAATGGATCTTTTTACAATTATGGAGGTGGTATATATTGTGAAAACGCCGACCCGTTTATTAAAGATTGCATCATTCAAAACAACTTGGCAAATGAAGGGGGAGGGGCCGGAATTTTTTGTTTTGAATCATCTCCGACTTTTAGAGGTTGCACTATCACAGGTAATATAACAGATGACGTTGGCGGGGGACTTTACGCTAGAGATGGTTCCTCACCTAGCTTTATCGACTGTACCTTTTTTGATAATTTGGCTGAATTTGGAGGTGGATGCTATTTGAAAAGTACATCCACTCCTTTGATGGAAAATGTTTTATTTACACAAAATACAGCAAATAACTCAGGTGGAGGCATAGGTCTCAAAGACAATGCCAATATATTAGGAACAAACCTAACTATTTCAGAAAATATTGCAGAAGGCCTTGGAGGAGGAGTTTATATTAATAATGCAGATCCAGAATTATCCTTTACATTAATAACTAACAATACAGCAAGTTCTGGAGCGGGATTGTACATCAGGAATAATTCTGAAATTGATTTAACCAATATTACTGTAGCAAATAACAACGCAGGACTTTATGGCGGTGGAATATATTTGCGAGACGATTGTACGATAACTTTATTAAACTCCATTATTTGGAGTAATAGTTCTAGTCAAATACATTTCAGATCTGAAGGAGAAGAAGTGGAGCTTAATGTTAGCTATTCTCTTATAGAAAACAATCAAGATGGAATAGCGACTAATGACAATGGAAGTTTAAACTGGTTGGAGGGTAATCTAGACTCTGAACCATATTTTTGTTCAAGTGCAACAGGAAACTATTTTGTCAGGGAAAATTCTCCAGTCCTTGATGGAGGCTTTAATGGCGGGCTTGTTGGATGTCTAGCTGCGGGCTGTGGTCCAGTAAATTTAGGTCCGGTGTGGTATGTAGATTCAAATGGAGATAACACAAGTGACGGTAGCTTAGAAACCCCTTTTGAAACAATAAATTGGGCTGTAAATACAGCATCTAACGGAGATACCATTAGGCTCAACCCGGGTGTATATTTTGGGTCAGTTGATTTTGACGGCAAATTTCTAGTTATTGAATCAAGATTTTACGAATTAAATGATTCAGCTATTATAGCTGAAACTTTTTTTGCCCCTGGCCCGGTCGGTGGAAATTGTCTTTCTTTGGAAGGTCCAGATGATGAAAATATTACAATTAGAGGTCTTTCATTTAGGGGAGGTTCAGATCCAGTTGGTGGTGGATTAGTTATTTCGAACTGTTCTCCTACTTTGGAAAATTTAATTATAGAGGATAATACTTCAGAAATTGGAGGTGGGGTTTATCTATCAAATTCCTACTCGATCTTAAACGACATTACAGTAACAAATAATGGTGGGAATTTAGGAGGTGGATTGTATGTAACTGGTGGTGCTCCAACACTTAATAATGTTTTTATTGCTAACAACATTGCCTATTGGGGAGGAGGCATTTATTTAGAAAACTCTAATGCCGAAATTAATGGCTGTATTATTCGAGGTAATGAGGCATTTATAGAGGGTGCAGGTTATTTTCAAACTGGTGGAGATGGGCAAATAAACCGGACATCTTTTGAAAGAAATAATGGTTTTGATTATGGAGGAGCTATTGTTTCCTATCAGGCAACTATTAGTTTGAATCATACTACAATTTCTCAAAATATTGCAGGCATTGGTTCTGCAATGTCCTTGCATAGTTCAGTAATTGCTATACGTAACTCAATCATATGGGCAAATACAGGTCCCCTTTTTCATGCTCCATTAAACAGCGGAGTAAGTTCCTTGGATATAAGTTTCTCTAATGTTGAAGGCGGCGAAAATATTCTTGATGACTTAGAAAATGTAGCTTTTAATTCCTCTGGACCAATCCTAGATGTAAACCCTCAGTTCTGTGACCCTGTTAATAACCAGTTTACATTGCAAGAAGGTTCTTTATGCATGACCGCGTCCGATGTATCGTCCTATATAGGAGCCTTTGATATAACCTGTGAAAATTTAAACCTTAGTGAACTTGCTGCAGATGATTACAGCTATGTCACCAACTACCCAAACCCTTTCAATAGTCAAACGATTATTTATTATTCGTTAAAAGAAGAAAGCGCGTCTAAAATAGCAATCTATAATTTGAAGGGGCAATTAGTAAAAAATCTTGTTTCTGAATTTATTAGTATAGGCGAACACAGTGTTTCCTGGGACGGCAGAAATAACTTAGGTCAAAAAGTTGTAAGCGGAATTTATATTTGTAGGGTAAGCACAAAGAACTATTTTTTTGATACAAAAATGATTCTTGTTAAATAGTGACTATAAACACAATGTAGGCAATCTGTCTTTTTTTTTGCCAGTGATTCTTGTATATTATCTGTAATGATCACTCTACAATATCATAATGGCTTCAATTTTCTTCTTAAAGTATTTTTACTTTTTTACGCAAACTTGTTAATTGGCCAGGCGCAAGCTGATTTTTTAGGGCAGTGGAATGGTCAGGAAGATCTTGAGTCTGAAGCGATAAGTTACACCAATAGGAATATTTCTGTTCACATCAATGAAGGTGGAGTAAGAGAAGGTTTTTATGTATTCGAATCTTCATGTGATTTTTTATTCAATGAGAGCCTAGATTGGGCCTTTCATTACTTCAAATTTGACAAGGAGAATAACCAATTAACTTTTCTTCGGAGGTTTATAACTCCCGTAGGTATACTAGGTTACGAAGAACTTGTGTATGATTTACTTGAATGGTCTAGTGACTTTTTTGTTGCTCAATATTTTTCTCAAAATCGACAAACATATCATCACATTAGAATGACAAGTAATATTTTAGATATCATGGAGCCCATTCCAGCAAAATTTTTTTTAGGTCAGAATTATCCAAACCCATTTAATCCTAACACATTCATAAAGGTATATTTAGATAAATTATCATTTGGAAAAGTCAAAATATTTAATATCAATGGCGAACTTGTCAAATCTTTGCATAATGGATTTTTTTTTCCAGGTGAAACCGTTTTAGATTGGAATGGTGAAAATAGTTTGGGCCAAAAAGTTGCCTCCGGTTCCTATGTTTATAAACTTTATATAAATGGGGATTTAAAAGGCTCTCAAATAATGACATTTGTAAAATAACTATTCTTTTTCTCTGCCCAAAGTATCTTAATTTAATATTATGATAAATTTTAGATACTTTTCCTTTTTATTACTTATTCAAACCTATGTTTTCCCTACTTGGCTTAGTGACATTCCTTTAACCTTGTTCCAGCCCAATGGCCAGATTGTAGAATGTTATGTAACAGGAGATCAATATTCAAGGCGAATCCATGATAATGAAGGATATACTATTATAATGAACGAATCAGACGGTTATTACTACTATGCAGACCAGGATGATTCGGGTGGATTGGTTGCCACCAATATTTTAGTAGGTTCATCCGACCCATCCAGCTTTGGTTTGCAACCAGGTTATGCTGTAAGTTTTGAATTTTACCAAAGGCAAAAAGAATTTTATGATTTAAACCTTGATGAGAGTTTAAATGGCAGAGATGCACCCTCAACAGGTACAGTTAGCCAGATAAATGTCTTTATACGATTTGCTGATGACCCTGAATTTTCCCAACCAAGGTCTTATTACGACGCGGTTTTTCAAACAGATAATGATGAACCTTCATTGAAACATTATTTTTGGGAAGTATCATATAACAATCTTCTCGTTAATACTTATCATTACCCCGGGACACTTGGAGGGAGTAACACAGCATACGTCGATCAATTTAACAGGAGTTATTACCAACCATATTCAGGAGCAAATCCAGATGGATACCAAGACTCTAATGAAAGAACCCAGCGAGAACACACTTTACTAGCCAATGCAATAGATGCAATTGCCCCAAGTGTCTCCCCATCACTAGATATTGATGCGAATGGAGATGGCCTGGTAGACGCTGTATCATTTGTTATTTACGGGGGTACAGGAGATTGGGCTGATCTGCTGTGGCCTCATCGATGGGCGTTATACAGTCAGGAAGTTTACATTAATGGAGCTAGGGTCTATGATTATTTGTTTATGCTCGGAGGATCTTCATATTTTAATGTCGGAGTTCTAGCACATGAATTTGGTCATGTTCTAGGAGCACCTGATTATTATCACTATGACGGCGGAGGTGCTCCGACCCCAATAGGAGGTTGGGACGTGATGGCTTCAAATGGTAATCCACCTCAATATCCTAGCGCATTCACTAAATGGAAGTACTTTGACTGGATCCAACCAATTGAAATTACACAGGGAGGATCCTATACCCTTAATCCGCTCTCTCTACAGGATTCTGTCGCTTACACGATTGCTTCGCCCTATTCAGAAACTGAATATTTTATTTTAGAATATAGAAAACAGGAAGGCTTATATGAATCAAACGCTCAAGGATCACGATCAGGAATATTAGCTTATCGAGTCAACCCCGAGGCTGGAGATGGAAACGCTCAAGGGCCCCCGGATGAATTATATGTTTATCGACCTGGAGGGGATTTAATAAATAACGGGAATCTCAATAATGCACCCTACAATCTAAGTTACGGACAAACAGAACTTAATGATAATACAAATCCATCTTCTTTTCTTTTCAATGGAGGCTCAGGAGGAATAGGTGGTCTTAATCTATATGGGGTATCAGAAGGATTAGAGACAATTTCTTTTACCGTTTCGTTTGGAGTGCCTGAAATGCAGGTCACTCCGAATACTTTGTTGTATGATTTAGCGGCAGGTGAATTTGAATCTCAGTCTTTTTCTATTTCCAATACTGGAGAAGAGGGAACCGTTCTTAATTTTAGCGCAATTGTACTTAGTCCTGATTCCTATACAAACCCTCAAGGGGGCCCTGATGAAGGTGGCTACTTTTGGACTACATCAAACGATGAAACCAATATGTCTTACGAATGGATAGATATTGAAAATATAGGAACTTTTCTTACTTTTCAAAATAATGATAGTTTTGCATCCGAGGAAATTCAATTGCCATTTAGTTTCCCCTATTTCAACGATGAATACACATCTCTAGCAGTAAATGCAAATGGATGGGTAGGATGGGATAGTGAGAATGAGACTGTGTGGCAAAATGGTTCTATACCGTCTTCATCAATGCCTAGACCAGCTATTTTTGGTTTTTTCGATGATTTAAACCCTGAAAACCAGAATGGTACCGCCAGCGCATCTGGAAACATATTATACCATGTTGATGTCGACCGTGCAGTTATTTGGTTCGATGATGTTGTTCGTTGGACTGGGGAGGCTGGATCAGGAACCTACGATTTTCAAATTGTTGTATACTCTGATGGCAGATTTAAATGTAATTACCGACAAATGGATGGCGTTATTGACCAAGCAACGATTGGTTGGCAAAACAGCCTTGGTACCGAAGGCACTGAATTGGTCTCATTGGGAGATAGTTTTGTATCCGATAATTTTAGTTGGGAGGCAAAGATTTTTTCTGATGATATTGTGCCTTGGATTTCTTTATCTTCTGATAATGGAGAGGCATCGGG
>MDTE01009418.1_pt1 | contig 15071 bp, 17 predicted proteins | sample 811231 | NCBI WGS metagenome assembly MDTE01 (sample SAMN05326651, study PRJNA326480) | marine metagenome | isolation source: seawater | place: Indian Ocean: Red Sea | collected 2010 | reverse complement strand
CCATATCTATCGTTTATTTCATTCAGGTATTTTAAATCTGGATCACCTTCTATTAATAATGTTTCAGAGGATGCATCAAGTCTAAAGTTTTTTGAATGATATCCAAAAAAACATAAGCAAATTAATAATAAAATTAAAATTAAGCTTGGTTTTTTTAAAACTATATTTTGATAAAATTTGGCTAACATCAACTATTAGCTTTTATAATTTAATTTAATTATTTTGGATATCTCTAAATTTAGTAAACATTGCCTCAAATTCAAGCATAACATTACCAGTGGGACCATGTCTTTGTTTTTGAATAATTAGCTCTGCTAAATGAGAAACTTCATTCATTTTTGCTTGCCATTCAGCATGTTCAACGGTTGCTGGTCTTGGCTCTTTTCCTTGTAAATAGTATGCTTCTCTATATACAAACATTACTACATCTGCATCTTGTTCTATTGATCCTGATTCTCTCAGATCTGATAATTGAGGTTTTTTATCATCTCTTTGTTCAACCGCTCTTGAGAGCTGAGAAAGAGCTAAAACTGGCACTGACAATTCCTTTGCCAGAGCCTTTAGTCCTTGTGTAATCTCAGATATTTCCTGCACTCTACCATAGTTGGAGTTTGTCGCCTTCATTAATTGTATATAGTCTATCACAACCATATCAAGACCATGCAATCTCTTAATTCTTCTAGCTCTGTTACTTAAAGCCGCAATAGTTATTGCAGGCGTTTCATCAATATATAAAGGAAGTTCAGATATATCCTTTGATGTTTCTATAAATTTGTCAAATTGTTCTTCTGATATTTTGCCTCTTCTTATGTCGTTAGATTTAATCCTTGATTGTTCAGCCAATATTCTAGTAGATAATTGTTCTGATGACATTTCAAGTGAAAAAAAAGCTATTGAACTTTTCTCCCCTGTCTCTTGAATTTTTTTTGCAGCATTAAACGCTATATTTGTAGCTAAAGCAGTCTTACCCATAGATGGTCTACCTGCTATAATAATCAAGTCAGACTTATGCAAACCACCCAATCTATCATCTAAATCCTTTAAACCTGTAGGCACGCCAACAATACCCTCATCATTTTTGTAAGCATTTGAAGCCATCTCAATAGTTTGCCTCATTGCCTCATCAAATTTTATTAATGAAGAACTAAAAGACCCATTTTCAGCAAGATCAAATAAAGACTTTTCATATAGTTCTATTATTTTTTGGCCATCAGTGCCGATATCGTTGAGCTTAGCTTGATCAATTACTTCACCTGAAATTTTAATTAGTTCTCTTTTAACGTATAAGTCAAATATTAGCTTAGAATATTCAATTGCCTGTCTAGATGAAGTAGAAAATTTTGTAATTTTGACTAAATATTCTGGAATATTAAGATCATCTTTTTCTTTTTCAAAATAATTTTTTAATGTTATGGGGTTCGCAAGCATACCTCCATAAATTAATTTTTCTAGTGCCTCAAAAATTTTTTTATGAATTGGATCATAGAAGCTTTTGTTAGAAATTATCAAACTTACATCGTCAAAAATTTCATTAGTGAGCAAAATAGATCCTATTACAGATTGTTCAGCTTCTATATTATTTGGCAATTCATCTACTTTAGATTTTAAAATGTTTAAAGATTGGGACACTCATATAAATTAAATATTTAGATATAAAATACAAAGAAAAAAAAATACTGGGGAAAAAAATGTATAATTACTGATTATCTTCTTGAGCTACAACTTTAATTTTTATTTGTGATTGAACTTCAGGATGAAGATTTAAAAAAACACTATAATCGCCCAATGATTTAATTTCTTTGCTAGGTTGAATCATTGATGGATTTATATCTATATTTTCTGTGTCTTTCAATATTTTTGAAATTTCAGTGGGCTTTACTGATCCATATAGTTCTCTATTTTCTGTGCTTAGCTTTTTTATTTCAAATTCTTTATTTTTTATTTTTTCATCTATTATTTTTGCTTGATTTTTTTTGTCATTATCTTTTTTATTTAAATCATTTTTAATTTTTTCAACTTCTTTGATATTCTCTTTAGACGCAAATAATGCTTTTTTTTTTGCAATTAAGTAATTTCTTGCAAAACCTCTTTTTACATCTATTATTTCACCAATTGATCCGACTTTTCTTACATTTTCTAATAAAATAATTTTCATTTTAAAACTAAATAAGTGCTAAATTTCTCGCTCTTTTAATTGATATAGATAATTCCCTCTGTTTTTTTTGGCTAACGGATGTTATTCTTGAGGGTAGTATTTTGCCATTTTCAGAAATATATTTTTTTAATAATTTTACATTTTTATAGTCAATTTTTGGAGCTCCTTTTCCTGAAAGTGGACATTTTTTTTTAAACTTATACTTTTGATTTTGAAAAACGCTCAATTTTGAAAAATTATTTTGAGAACTTTTTTTTTTTATATTTCTTTTTTTCATAAAATTATTTTTTGATCGATTCCTCGTTTTTATTAAAATAATCTGTTTTCAAATCTAATTTTTTAACTTTTACTGTCAAAAATCTTAGTAAATTTTTATCTATCTTTTCACTTTTTTCTAGTTCTTTAATTGTATTACCTTTTCCCTCGATTTTGAAATGAAGGTAATTGCCTTTTTTATTCTTTTTTATTAGGTAAGATAGGTTCATTAAACCCCATCTCTCATATTTAACAATATTGCCATTATTATTTTCTATAATTTTTTTGTATTTCTCCTCTAATTGTTTAATCTGACTTGGAGATATGTCCTGCCTAGCAACCAGTGTATGTTCATAATAGTTCATATAATTTTCTAGAAAAAATGAGGATATACTATTATAAATTTTTAATTACAATATAAAAAAACACATATTTTATATACTTTTTTATGTTTTCATTATTATTTCCAGGTCAAGGCTCACAAATTGTTGGAATGGCAAAAGAATTTTATGAAAACTTTAGTTACGTTAAGAAATTATTCTCCGAAGCTGATGAAATATTGAACAAAAAGTTGAGTAAAATAATTTTAGAAGGGCCAAAAGAAGATTTGGAACAAACAGAAAATACACAGCCATCAATTTTTTTGACAAGTTATTCAATTTTCAAAGTTTTAAAAAATGAAACAAACTTTGACATTGGTAATGCAAAATTTTTTGCTGGCCACTCTTTAGGTGAATATTCAGCTTTATGTTGCGCTGAGTCAATCAATTTTGAACAAACTATTAATTTACTAAAGCATAGAGGTAAATCGATGCAAAATGCTGTTCAACAAGGAGATGGTGGTATGATTGCTATTTTAGGTGTTGAAATAGATGAGATAAATAAAATTTTAAATAAAGAAGAAAATAAGTATAGATGTTATATTGCAAATGATAATTCTATTGGACAAATTGTTGTAAGTGGAAAATTAAATTCACTAGAATTACTAATCTCTGAATTAAAAAATAAAAAATTTAAATATGTAAAACTTCCTGTTAGCTCTCCTTTTCATTGTCCTTTAATGAATAAAGCTACAATTGAAATGGAAAAGATAATTAAAAATACAGAATTCAAAGATCCAAAAGTAAGCATTGTATCTAATGTAACAGCAAATCCTGTAAAAAAGTCTGATGAGATAAAAAATCTTCTTATTGATCAAATAGAAAAACCTGTCAGATGGAGAGAAAGTGTAAATAATATGATAAATTTGGATGTTAAACATTTTATTGAAATTGGACCTGGAAAAGTTTTATCTGGATTAATCAAAAGAATAGATAGAAATGTTAAATTAAATCAGGTAAATACTCTTGATGATATTAAAAGTTTATTAAATGATTGACCTAAATAATCAAAATGTAGTTTTAACAGGTTCAACTGGTGTAATAGGTAATTCAATTTTAGAAAAATTATATAAATTGAATGCAAATATAATTGCGACAGGTACCAATCAAAGTAAATTGAATTCTATAAAAGAGAAATATCCTAAAGTTATAATAAAGCAATTTGATATCTCAAATCATTCATCAATAGAAAAATTTATTGATAACTGTAATATGGATTTCCAAAATAAAATAGATATTCTAATTAATAATGCAGGAATTACATCAGACAACTTAACTATCAGAATGAAAGAAGAAGAGTGGCATAAAGTTATTAATTTAAATTTGACTTCTTCTTTTTTATTGAGCAAATATTCTATAAAAAAAATGTTAAAGAATAAAAATGGAAAAATTATAAATATCACATCTATTGTTGGTCACACAGGTAATATTGGTCAGTCTAATTATGCTGCTTCTAAAGCAGGATTAATTGGTATGTCAAAAAGTCTCGCACTAGAATATGGAAAAAAAAATATTAAAATTAATTGTATATCTCCAGGATTTATAAAATCTGAGATGACAGATAAGATTAATGATAATTTTAGACAATCTTTACAAGAAAAAATTTCATTAGACAGATTTGGACAACCATCAGATGTTGCTAATGCTGTTGTTTTCTTATCTTCTAACTTATCTGATTACATCACAGGAGAAACAATTCATGTAAATGGAGGTATGTATTTTAGTTGACTTTGTAATATAAATATTTATTAACGATTCAACTAAAGGATTTTATGTCAGAAGATATTTCAAGCAAAGTAAAAAAAATTGTTGCAGACCATTTGGGTATAGATGAAGCTAAAGTTTCTGAAGAGTCGAGCTTCATAGATGATTTGGGTGCAGATAGCTTAGATACAGTAGAATTAGTTATGGCTTTCGAGGAAGAATTTGGTTCAGAAATTTCGGACAGTGATGCTGAAAAGATATTAACTGTCGGTGACGCAGTCAAATTTATTGAGAATAAAGCAAACTAATTCTTTAATTAAATGTCCAGCTTTAAAAAAGGTAGGATGTTTATTCTTTCGTCACCTTCTGGTGCAGGAAAAACTACACTAGTAAAAAAAATAACAAGAAATAGAAATTTTATAGTCTCCATTTCTCATACAACCAGACCACCAAGGCCAAATGAAAAAGATGGAAAAGATTACTTTTTTACATCAAAAAATAATTTTAAGAAATTAATTAAAAAAGGAGAATTTTTGGAACATGCTAAGGTTTTTGGAAATTATTATGGTTCCTCTAAGGGAACAATTATAAATAAACTCAAAATGGGAAAAAATATTGTATTTGATATTGATTGGCAAGGCACAAGACAGATTAGAAATAAAAAACTTAACTACAAACTTTTAACGATTTTTATATTACCTCCATCTAAAAGTGAATTAATGAAAAGATTAATTAAAAGAGAAAAAAAAAATATGAAAACTGTTCAAAAAAGAATGAAAGGTTTTAAGAAAGATTTATTAAAATGGAAAGAATATGACTATGTAGTAATAAATGACGATTTAAAAAAATGTTATTTTAAAATTATGAATGCAGTAAAAAATAATAGAATTGATTTTAATTTTAGCACAATTAACAAACACATTGAAAAATTGTTAGTTTGATCTCTCATAATATTTACTAATTTCTAAATATTTATTTACAGATAAATTTTGTGGTCTCAATGTTAAGTCAATTTTTAATTTTCGTGCAGTATCTTCATAATCTGCAAATAATTGTTTCATGGGTTTTTTTATCATCTTTCTTTTTTGATTAAAAAAAATATTTGTAATATGTTCCAAGGTCTTTGTTTTCTTTAAATAAACAACATTTTTTTTTGGTTTAAGAAGAACTAGTGAACTCCATACTTTTGGAATTGGATAGAAATTTTTTGGTGAAATATCAAAAATTTTGGAACTGTTCAATTTCCAGTAAGTCAATACTGATAATCTACTATATTCCCTCGAATTGTATTCAGCAACTATTCTATCAGCAACTTCTTTTTGAAATACGAAATTAAAATCTGAAAATAATGAATTTAAATTTTCAAGTTTTATAAAAGAGGTTAAAATCTTAGTAGATATATTATAAGGAAGATTTCCAAAAACCTTTATAGGTTGGTGAAATTTAAATTCTTGATAACATTTTAAGATATCGTCATTTATTATTTTTGCTTTATGTCCATATTTTTTTTGTAACAAAATCGACAATGTTTTATCTTTCTCTACCACTATTAGTTTTTTTGGTTTTTTTTTTATTATTTTGTCTGTAAGTTTGCCTGTGCCAGGACCAATCTCAAGTACTATATCATCATTATTAATCTCTAAGTTATTTACAATTTGATTCAATATTTCGTCATTATTTAAGAAATTTTGACCCAAACTTTTTTTTGGCTTCATAATTAATCAAATTTTTCAGCAACTTTCATCGCGTACTTAAAAGATGATGGATCGGAAATATTCTTACCTATCATTAAAGAATTTGGTCCATGATCTGGTGAAATTCTTATAAATGGTAATCCTATTGTGATATTGACTGCATTAAATTTAAACAAAGTTTTAATTGGTGACAATACTTGATCGTGGTACATGCCAACAGCAACGTCATAATTAATTATATTTTTTTTTAAAAAAAATGTATCAGCAGAAAAAGGACCATCAATATAAATTCCTTTTTTTTTTAGCATTTTAACAGCTGGAATAATTATTTTTTCTTCTTCGCTAAACTTATCTGTTGTTTCACAATGAGGATTAAGTCCTAGAACAGCGAAACGTGCTTTTTTTTTAAACGATTTTTTATAAAAATTATTAATACTGCTAACATTATTGTAAATTTTTTTTTTTAGTAATATTTTTTGAGACAAATTTTAGGGGAATATGCGTTGTTAATGGAGAAACTGAAAATCTATCATTATAGATTAACATCACTTCATTTTTGGATTTAGTTTTTTTTGATAGATATTCAGTTATCCCTAAATATTTTTTTTTTAAAAAAGTTTTTTTTGATATTGGTCCGTTTATCAATACTATTTTTCCTTTATAATTTTTTATAATATCTAATGAGGTTTCAAAACATTTTTCTATATATTTTGCAGAATAATAAGATATCTCCGAAAATACTTTTTTAAATTTATAATTTACATTGAAAATATTAATTTTATTTTTTTTTATATTTTTTAAATTATTTATTTCGTTTAAAGAAATTGAATAATTTAATTTTTCTAATTGTCTATCTAATAAATTTTTGCTTCCAACTATTACTATTTTATTTTTGTATTTTTTATATTTTGAAAAATATTTACCTATAATTTCAGAAAAAATACTATTGGGTTCACCTAAAACTATAAGTATAATTTTAGTATTCATTTATAATAGTATTTTGTTTTAATTTCTTAAAAAAAAGAAGTGAAAATTGATTTAGCTGTTTATTTTTTTCAAATTTTACAAGCTCTAGCAATTCTTTATTAATATCAATGTTTTGTTTCATCTCTCTTTTGTCTATTATTTGTAATAATAAAAAACCATTAGTATATTTTTGAGGATATGATACAGATCCGATTTTCATCTTCCTCAAACTATCTGATAATTTCTCAGATATTAATGTTTCTTTAATCCATCCTATTTCACCACCTCTATTTGCACTATCAGAAATGCTATACTTTAATGCCGCTGCTTTAAAACTATTTTTTTTTATATAATCATCAATTATTTTATATTTGTTTTTAAAATCTTCTCCAGTTTCTAAATCGAAAATTAATTCCGAAAGCCTATATTCATATTTTTTACTTTGAGAAATTTTTACTTGTAGCTCTTTTCTCAGTTTTTCTTCATTTACTTTTAAAAACGAGCCATACCTGTTTACAATTAATTCATTCCACAGACCTTCATATTTCATTTTCTCAATTATCCTCTCATATTCAATATTATTTTTCTTTGCAATATTTAAGAATTCTTTTTCATTTTTTACATTTTTAAATTTAAAAAGACTTTTTTTTATGTCATTTATAAATTTAGTATTTTCAATATTTTTAAAAACTCTATTTAGTTCTTTTTTTTTTATTATTTCCCTGATTAGAGAATTTTCTGAAATTTTTAATATTTCATCATCTGGTAAATTTTTTAGGCTAGGTCTTAAAAATATTAAGTATTTTTTTTCATTCAATATATCTATGTTAGTTATAATCTCATTATCTATTTTAAACTTTATATTTATATTTGCTTGTATACTTAAAGAATAAATTAAAAAAAAAGCTAAAATTATTACAAAATTTAGTTTTTTCATGATTAATTATTTATCATGCTCCCTACATTTGGAACACCCAATTCAGTAAATGGAATAAATTTTATTAGGAAAGATAAAGTATCATCAGGTTCTATGTTACCTCCACTATAAAAAGTTCTGTTGTAATCCAATGTAATAAATATACAATCAGTTTCAAATTCATATATTAGTTTGTAATATCTTGTGAAATCATTTTTCAAATCTTTTGATGTAATGAATTTTATACTATTTGCATCATCAAAACTATATTTTGTTGTATTCTTAATACTTTCACTATCTCCAAAATCATTGTTTTCTGCATAGTAATTAAATTTTGTTAAAAAATTGTTAACACTAATTGCGGTACTCAATTCATCAAGATTTGAAAAATCTAAATCTCTATCATATGAAAAAGAATAGCCTAAATTAATATATTTATTTAATCTATAGTCTAAATCCCCAAAAATATCTGATCGAGTTTGATCTAACTTTGCCCTTGAAGGTAATTTAAAATTTTTTTCAGGTTTTAAAACATTACCAATTCTGAAATTTATTACATCACCTATCAAATTTTCACTTTTTCTAAATTCTAGTCCTAAAGTTAATGATTCACCTCCTTCTACTTGTGTATTATTATTAATTCTATCAAGGTTAAATGCATTATTATAATTCAATGTTAATCCACTTGATGATAAATCAGTGTTTCCGTTAGGACTATAACGAACTGAAGCTTTTGGCTTAAGGTAATATGTGATATTATTATTTTTTTTAATTAAAGGAAAATTGAAATCAAGCTTGATTGTTTCAAAAACATTATAATCTTCATTTTCTTTAAAATTAGAGGAATTATTAGTGTAACTATTTGTATTTTTTAATAATAAATCGTATTTATTTGATATACCTCTTGAGTTGATAAAATTGTAAGACTTAAATAAAAAATTGTTAATTAATAACGACTCATTAACGTTTGTATTATAATTTTTGTTGTACCCATAAGTTCTAAAATTGAAAGTACCCTGATATTCATCAGGAATTTTTAAATTTTTACTAAAATTATACTCTGGATAAACATATTGATATCTATCGTGACGATTTCTCGTTAAATCCTCATAAACTTTAAAAGATGTTCTTAACTTAGAGTCAGGAAATTCCCAATTTAAATTTAGGTTTGATGTAAGAACATTATCATTAGTGATTAATTTTGATGTCTCTTTTAAATTATATTTTTTTAAATAATTATCACTTTTTACGGTTTGTAAATTTAATTCATAATTGATACTTTCACTAAATGTACCTATATTATTATAAAATAAGTGACCTTTTGTTCCCTCTTCTCCAACAAAAAAACTAAAATCACTCAAAATGTTAGAATTTTTTAAAGCTTGGCGGTACTCATTTTGTAATAAAAAACTTTTATCAGCATAATATCTTGGGCTGAAAGTAATGTCTTTATCAATATCTAAAACTTTAAAATATGGTGTTTTAATTGAAGTTCCTAAATTACCTGAGCTAGAATAAGAAGGAGTCAGAAATCCTGATTTTCTTTTTACGGTTGGGTCTGGATGATTAAAATATGGAAAATAAAATATTTTATAATCAAAAACTTTTAACCATGAATTTTTATATTCAAATATTTTTTTCTTTTTATCATGATTAAATTCCTCACTATTTAACTCCCACCCTCGACAATTTTTTTTTTCAGTATTACATGTACTAAAAATAGCTTTATAAATTTTTAAGTTTTCTTCAGATGAATGTGCACTTCTTCCTTTTAACAATGGATCATTTTTTTTATTACCAAAATATGAGTCTTCGAACTCAATTTTTACTTCTTTTCCAGCTATTTCGTTATTAGTTAAATTAATTACTAGATCTTCGAAATAATAAATATTTTTATTATTATCTACAATATTTGATTTTTTTGAATAAATGATATTTTTATTTAAATCAAAATTATATCTATCTTCTAAATTGTAAATATTGTTATCTAAATCTTTAATTTGAGCTTTGTTATTTCCATAAATTTTCTTTTGTATTCTTTCAAAATATATATTTTCAGAATTAACTTCATATTTATTGTCTAAATTAATTTTAGTTTTACCTATGCTATATATTAAATTTGTTTTCCTATTATAAATTATTTCATCTCCTTCAATAATAGTATTATTTTCTGAGTCATAAAAATAGACATCATCAATAAACTTTACTATATCTTTTTCCTTGTTGTATTCAGCACGATTAGAATCAATCGTCACTCTATCGGTGGGTATTTTTGTTTTTGAATTATATGCTAATATTAAATTGCCATTTTCAACGATATCAATTTTAGATGCTTCAAACTCTACCTCATTAGCATAAATCTTTAAAATAAAGAAAAATTGTAAAAGTAAATAAATATATATTTTTTTAAATTTCATTAACTTTTAATATACCTATATTACAAATTAAAAATAATATTAAGTGTGGTGTCCACACCGACAGATAAATTGGCAAAGCACCTTTGTCACCCAAAACCCCAGAAAAATAATTTAAGTAATAGACCACAACTGATATGAAAATACCAAATATAATAACAAAAAATTTTGATTTAACTCTTTTTAATTTATTTATTATTAAAAATCCAAGTATGGTCATTAAAATGTAAAATATAGGCATGCTGTAAATTTTATTTAAATGTAAATTAATGTCTGTGTTGGAATATCCTATTTTTAAATATGTATTTGAAAGTTTATGAAGTTCAAAAATATTTAATGAATTTAAATTTGAAAATAAATTAGAAATTATTTCTCCATTAAACGATGAATTGTATACGTAGCTTTTAAAATTATTTTTAATTCCCTTTTCATTCAATATTGAAACTTGAAAGAGCTGCCAATTCTTTGAATTTATATTTGCTTTAGTAGAAATTATGGTTTCTTTATTATTATAATACTTATCTGTTTTAGTGATTGTGATAGATCCAAGTTTGTTTTCATCAAATTTCTCTGCATGTATAAAGTATAAGTTTTGATCTATCTCTTCTTTTATCCAAAGGCCATCATCATTAACCACAGCCAGATACTCATTTGTATTCGAAAATCTATTTTTTATGTCTAAATACTTACTTTTTAAACTTGAGGAAATAAAATAAAAAAAGGTTAACAAAAACACACCCATAAATAAAGTTATAATAATCAAATGATAAATAATTTTTAAGTTACTTATTCCATTAGAATTTAAAATCGCCAGTTCATCTCTATCGACTAAATTGAGATAAAGGAGTTTAACTGTAATCAAAAATATAAATGGAAATATCTCAAAGATTAATGATGGTGCATTTATGAATGATAGATATATTGTATAATAAATTTCAGTATTATATTTTTCAGTAAACCTAATTTCTTCAAAAAAATTAATTATAACGACAATACAAAAAAATAAAAAACTTATAATCGTGAATTTTTTTATAAATAATGAATAAATATAACTTTGATATTTTTTTATTATCATAAAAATTTTAGATTAAAATTTGATTTAGCTAATACATATAAGTAAAATATTAAAATTAATATTATAGGCAAAAATAAAAAAATTATCTCAATATGCACTGATGATAAAATAAATTTATAACTTAGTTCTGAAAACAATATAATAATAAAACCAACAAAAAATAAAATAAATTTAAAATAGTTTTGTAAAATATTTATTTTAGATTTCAAAATTATCAGTGAACTAACTAAAGATAGGATTACGATGTATATTGGATTAATAATTCTTTTAAATAATTCCTCATATATGTCTTTGATCATGAAAGAATTTTCAATTCCACACCTTGTTAAATTATCTTTTCTTTTATTAATAAACTCTTCTAAACATATAACTAACAAAAGTGAGTTTGTTTCGTTTAGTTTACTGACTTTTCTTGTCTTTGAATTTAAGTCTGAAAGTTCATATGTTGTTTCTTTAAAACCTAAATTAAAGCTTCCATTCAAGTTTACATTGGTGATATTTCCATCGAACAAATTAAAATTAAAACTATTTTCATTTTGAATCAACTTTCCCTCACTTGCTATTATTATTTTTTTTTCATCATTTCTGAGTTTTTCTTTGATGTATATACCTTTTAATTTTCCATCTTCTTTTTGTTCTTCTACAAATATTGTCAAGTTAGGTAATAAATTTGAAAACTTCTTTTCTTCAATTAACTCAGGAAAGAAATCTAAAGACGAATTTTTCAAATAATTCTGTGCTAAGTTTTGACTATGAGGCACAATTATCAAATTAAGTATTAGTTGTAGTAATACAAAAATTAATGAAAATTTTCCCAGAAAATTTATAAAGGAAATTTTTTTTATTCCATTTGTCCAAAATACTAAAATTTCGTTGTTTTCTTCATACTTTGACAAAACTACAAACAAAGTTAAAAAATATGTAAAAATTAGAAGTTTACTAAAAATTTTAGGTATCGTTAAAAGAGAATAAAAAAAGTATACGCTAATCGAGTGCCCTTTTTCTGTGACAATATCTAATAGATTTACACCTTGAATAACCCAAACTATTGAAGTTATTGCTAAGGAAGATAGTAAAAAAAACGACAAAATATCATATGATAATTTGCGATATATTAATTTACCCATTGAAATTTTATATTTAATAAATATACAACATTATCTATTAAATATTTCAAAAAAATGAAGCTAAAATTAGAATTTTCAAACAAAATACCTAAAGTGGCCAAGCATAATGAGGTTATTTTAGTTAAAGATAAAAAATCGCAGGATAAAATATTCAATTCATTATTTAAAAACAAATTATTTTTGGAGAAAAAAATCATTTATCATAATTCGAAGGAAAAAAATTATATTTTTGTGAGTTGTATAAATGTTAAAACTTCATTAGATTATGAAAAACTAGGATCCAATTTATATCTTTTTTTAAAAAATAACAAAATTGAGAATTCTTTTTTTGCACCCAAAGTATCAGATCTTACAAATGTGCAATTAGAAAAATTTTTACATGGCGCACAGCTTAAATCTTATAACTTTAATGTTTATAAAACTGATCAAAAGAAAAATCTAATAATAAACTTATATGTAGTTGGCGATAAACATAAAAAAAATAATTCATTAAGAAACAAATTAAATTCACTTTTAGAAGGTGTTTTTCTTACTAGAGATTTAGTATCTGAACCAGGAAATATTCTGCACCCAGATGAGTATGCAAAACGAATATCTAAATTAAGAAAATTTGGGTTAAAAATTACTATATATGATCAAAGAAAATTAAGAAAGATGGGCATGAATGCTTTGCTAGGTGTAGGTCAGGGAAGTATCAGAGGTTCATATTTGGTAACGATGGAGTGGAATGGTTCTAAAAGCAAATCTAAACCGTTAGCCTTTGTTGGAAAAGGTGTGTGTTTTGATACCGGGGGTTATTCATTAAAACCAGCAAAATTTATGGAAGATATGACTTATGATATGGCAGGATCAGCTACTGTCGTTGGTTTAATGAAAACACTTGCTCTAAGAAAATCAAAAATTAATGCCGTAGGAGTTGTTGGTCTTGTAGAAAATATGGTAAGTGGAAATGCACAAAGACCAGGTGATATTGTTAAATCTTATAGTGGAAAAACTATTGAAGTTTTAAATACAGATGCAGAAGGTAGATTAGTTTTAGCTGACGCTTTAACATTTACTGAAGAAAAATTTAAGCCTCAATTTATAGTTGACTTAGCAACATTAACAGGGGCTATAATTGTTTCTCTAGGTTCTGAATATGCAGGGTTATTTTCAAATAATGATAAATTATCTAAACAACTAATTGATGCAGGAGAAAGTGTTGAAGAAAAACTTTGGAGAATGCCTTTAAATGAAAATTTTGATAAACTAATAAATTCTAAAAATGCCGACATGCAAAATATTAATTATGTAGGTGGTGCAGGATCTACAACAGCAGCACAATTTTTGCAAAGATTTATAATAAACAAAACTCCTTGGGCCCACTTAGATATTGCCGGTATGGCATTTTCAAAATATGGAGGCGCATTAAACTCTAGTGGAGCAACTGGTTATGGAGTTAGATTGCTAAATAAATTAATTGAGGATAATTATGAGTGATATTGAACAAACTCTGTCAATCATTAAACCAGACGCAGTAGAGAGAAATTTGCAAGACCAAATTAAGCAGGAATTTACAAACAAAGGATTTGAAATAATAAAAGAAAAAAAAATCCATATATCTAAAGAAGAAGCTGAAAAATTTTATAAAGTACACGAGTCCAAACCATTTTATAACGATTTGTGTGCTTATTTATCCTCAGGTCCTATTATTGTCATGACTTTACAAAAAGAAAATGCTGTTATGGAAAATAGAAAATTAATGGGAGCAACAAATCCAGTAGATGCAGAGGAGGGTACTTTGAGGAAAAAGTACGGTATTTCTATTGATAAAAACTCTGTTCATGGTTCAGACAGTCTTCAAAATGCAAAGACTGAATTAGATTTTTTTTTTAATAACTAGTTAATAATCTAATAATTGCTTTTGGGTATAGTTTATGCTCAATTTTCAATACTTTTTTTTCTAGGCTTCTTCCAGTATCTGATCTTAAAATTTTAACTTTTCTTTGTAATATAATTCTACCAGAATCTAATTTTTCATTAACAATATGAACCGTAGCCCCAGAGAATTTGTCTTTATTTTGAACTGCTTTATTGTGTGTATTTAATCCTTTATATTTAGGCAGAAGAGATGGATGAATATTAAGTATAGGTTTATAGAATTTTTTTATAAAACTACCTGAAAGTATTTTCATAAACCCAGCTAAACAAATCAAATCAACATTGTTTTTTTTCAATAATTTTAATAAACGATCTTCAAAATTTTTTCTGTTAGAATATTTAACAACGCTATTTCTGATTTTAGATTTTTTTGCATAATCTAACCCTTTTGCACTAAAATTATTAGAGACAACTAGAACAATTCTAATTAAAGATTTTTTCGTTTTTGAATATTTAATTAGTGAT
>MDTE01077301.1_pt1 | contig 15072 bp, 15 predicted proteins | sample 811231 | NCBI WGS metagenome assembly MDTE01 (sample SAMN05326651, study PRJNA326480) | marine metagenome | isolation source: seawater | place: Indian Ocean: Red Sea | collected 2010 | reverse complement strand
TCCCATCCACCCAAACTACCATAATAATTATAATAATACATCCTTTTGCACGTGCTAAAAGTTTTATATCTCGAAAATGACCAAATTAAGTTGTGTTTATTATTTATCATATTTTATATCATAGGTAACAGAATAAATAAACCTGTAAAGAAAAAAATAATCCAGGATAGGTATTATACCTTCTATCTGTATTTTATGCTGTTTCGAATCTAGTTTATTATCTGCCTACCTATAGAATCCTGCGCTTACTCCAAATAACCAGTTCCCTGGATTGTAAAAATATCCTCCTGTTTCAATAGAATACATTTCTGACTTGAATCCTAATCCGACTCCCGTACCGGTAATTAAATCCTTTGCCACACCTGATTTTATTTGTTGATCAAACTTATCTGAATTAATACCCCACCGCAAAAAAACAGATTCGGTGAGAGTAAACTTTCCACTTAGGGATATATCCGGCTGTCGGTTTCTACCTATAAATTCAAGATCCAGGTTCAGACTTAACGGCAAATATGCCAGGTCTTTTGATATACTCAATGCTCCGGAATAGGGCAGCGTTTCTTCAGCTTTTGAATATGCTCTTATCGCTTTGCCAAAGTTTCGGAATGCAATTCCAATTTTAATTTTTTCTTTTTCTAATAAAATCATTCCTCCTAATGTACAGGTAAACACTAAAGATTTAGAATCAGAAAGGCGACTGTAAAATATACCGGCACTCAATCCATAGTGAAAGAACTTTGCCTGTGATGACATACTCCCATTAAGCCATGTGTCATTTGAGCTATATGGTCTAGTTGGATATCCATCTTCATCAAATCCATCAAAGTTTCCATAGTCCAGCTGTCGATAGTGAATAGAATATGTTTTGGTTTTTTGGGGAATAACCCACCCTAAGTGTTTTGAATTAATTTGAGCGGGATAGCGAATAACATCTAGGGTTATGGATTGATTTTTTTCAAAACTCAGCAAAGCAGGGTTATACCTGTCCGCCTCTGTAATTGTCAGCATAGAACCACCACCACCGGAAGAAATGGTTGCAGAGCTATACCATGATCTAAGCCCCTGGTATTCGCTTTGTCCGCTCGCAAGACAGAGCCAACAAAATAAATGTAGAATGTTTTTTGCTCGTTGTAGCATTTTAGAGCATTGATGTTGGGTTGATATCCAATTGAATTTGAACGGAAGCGGTTTTTGCTAATTTCTTTTGTGAAAAATATTTTCTGAGATAGTGGTGTAGTTTTTCTCCGTTTGGGTCTTGCTCTTTTAAAGATTTTAAAATTATTTGGTGTCTGTATTTTGATCCAACTTTACCTCGATAGCAGGGTGCGGGCCCTAATATTTTTAATCCGGAGAAGGGTATCGGAAATTCGTTTTTTATTTTCCAGCTCGCTGAGTCAACTCTCTCTAGAGATTTTCCCGAAATTATGACCCTGCACATCCAACTGAAAGGTGGATAGTGGAGTATTTTTCGTTCGCCCATAGCAATGTTATAGTATTGCTTTAGTTCAAGGTTTGCGGCATATTTTATCACCGGATTATCTGGCTGGTAAGATTGAATCACCACCTCACCTAGCTTTTTGTGACGGCCGGCTCTACCAGCGGCCTGATAAATAAGTTGGAACATCCTCTCTCCAGCCCGAAAATCTGGCAGATACAGTCCAGTGTCAGCGTTGATTATACCAACAAGGGTTACATCTTCAAAGTCCAACCCCTTACCAATCATCTGTGTTCCAATAAGAATGTCCAATTTTTTTTCAGCAAATTTTTTCAATTGTGAGGTGAGAGATCGACCTCCTTTTACGGTATCTGTATCGATACGTGCTATATTAGCCTTAGGAAATACCTCAGTCAAATATTCTTCTACTTTCTGGGTTCCAGTTCCAAATAAACCAAGCTGTGTTCCTTTGCAGTCTGGACATTCCTCAGATATTTTCCTGTTCACAAATCTGCAGCAATGGCAGCGCATTGTCAGTCCTGTTTTGTGGTAGGTCAGGGGTAGCTTACAGTGGGGGCACTCCAACATAAAACCACAGTCCAAACATCTCATGACCGGTGCATAACCTCTTCGGTTTTGGAGAAGAATTACCTGTTCATTTAAATTCAGGCGTTCATGTATTTTTTTTAAAAGCAGACCTGATAAAAGCTGGTCACTTTTACCCGTCTCATCCTTCTCTTCTTTCATATCAACCAAACTTACCTTAGGATAGTATGCGCCACCAAAGCGCTCTGGAAGGGATAGATAAACGTGTTTTTTATAGTCTTTATTATAATAGCTTTCCAGGCTAGGAGTTGCACTTGAAAGGACGACGACTGCCTTATTAATCTTTCCCCGCATTAGAGCAACATCTCTTGCGTGGTATCGAGGTGCAGGCGACTCTTGTTTGTATGCGGACTCCTGCTCTTCATCTACAATGATCAATCCTAAGTTTTTAACTGGCGTGAAGACAGCGCTGCGAGCACCAATAACAATATTGCATTGTTCTTGACATATTTTCTTCCACGTCCATACCCTAATTCCTGAGGTCATTTTAGAGTGCCATAGTGCTACTTTACTTCCAAACACAGCATAAAACCTCCCTGCAATTTGGGGGGTAAGTGAAATCTCAGGAAGTAAAAGTATGGCTGACATATTTTTCTCCACACATTTTCGAACTAGCTCTATATAAATTTCAGTCTTTCCACTTCCGGTTACACCATGTAACAGATTTGAAATATATTTTTTCCCATTGATCTGTGGGATTAGCTCATCCAAGATGGTCTGCTGTGACCTAGAAAAGGAAATTTGTTTTTCAATTGGCTCAAAAGTAAAGCTCCCGCTGTCCGGTATGGATTCCACTTTAGTCAAACTTACCAAACCCTTTTCCTCAAGACCTCTGCATACGTTCAGTGGATTTGAGGCTAGGTGTTTTAGTGAGGCCACCGTAACACTGCTATTTTTTTGAATGAGAAAATCAAGCAGCAGTTTTTGTGAAGGAGCGCTACGAAATTCTCTGTCTAGGTTAGACATATTATGTTTTTTGGTTATCTCCACAGCCCATTTTTTGGGTGGTGTATAATTCAAAGACAGCTGTGCAGGCAAGACCGCTTTAGCCGTTTGACCAATGGGTGAAAAATAATATTTACTCATCCATTTTATTAACCTCCAGAGAGATTTATCCAAAACTGGGTATGGGTCTACGAGACTTATTATCTCTTTGATTTCTCCGCTAAATATTGGTTTTTGAGGAAAACTAACTATTATTCCTGTGGTATTCCTTTTCCCGAGCAAAACAGTTACCCTGCTACCGATTCCCACATCCTCCCTGAATTTATCTGGAACTGCATAGGTGAAAACCGTGTAACTCGAAATTGGAAAGGCTATATCTGCAAACATACTCATAATAATATGATTTAATTAGTTCACCTGTCAACAAAAACAGAGAGGTATTTTCAAAGATTTCTTTAACAGGTCGTGCTTAAATTTACTTATAGATGAACCGTCAAATCATAGCTCTGATAGTGATTTCATTAGGACTGTTAGCCATACGGTTATTCTTCATTATGAACACCATGGTCATAGATGATGAGGCCTACTATGCTATGTACTCCCGCCACCTTGCATGGGGATATATTGACCATGGCCCAGTCATCGCAATTGTTATAAAACTTGGGATATTTTTATTTGGAGAAAATGGTTTTGGTGTTCGCTTTGGTGCGCTGGCTCTATATACCTTGTTATCAGTTTTTCTATATTTTTTTGGGAAAAAAGAGTTCAATAAAAATACTGGGGTTATACTCTTTACAACATATTGGATCAATATACTTTTTCATACAAATGGAATTGTAAGCACTCCTGATGTACCTCTGGCGTTTTTTTCTATTATTGCCATCATTTTCTATTATAAAGCTTATTTTGAAGATGCCAACTTCTTTTATTTAGGAGGGTTTATACTTGGTCTTGCACTATTATCAAAAATATCTGCCTTGTTTATTGCAGCAGGCTTTGGACTTTTTCCGGTTATTTGTTCTCAGTTTAGAGTCCACTTAAAGGACTTTCGGTTTTACTTTTCATTTCTTATAGCTTTTGCTGTTTTTTCCCCATTTATTATTTGGAATGTACAAAATGACTGGGCATTTGTACGATATCAGGGTGCTCATATCGCCCAAAAAGGTAGTGTTTCCACATTTTTTGAATTGTGGGCAGGGTCAGCAATCCTGTTGGGTCCTGTGTTGTTTTATTATACTGTGTCTCTTCCATGGAAACAGCTGAACCTTGCAATAAAAAACAAGGTCTCTTCAGCAAAAGAATTATATTTTGCGGTGGTTACTGCAGTTCCGTTTGTTTATTTTGTGTCTCACTCTTTCTTTTCAAGGTTTGAGCTGAACTGGCCTGCTCCGGTATTTTATGGTGGTCTTTTCCTGTTCTCAATTCACACTGGAAAAGCTGTTGAAAGATTTCCAAAGTGTTTAATATTTCAGTGGGGATTATCTCTGTTTTTAGTTTTGCTCATTTCTGTTCAAACCATGCTTCCGTTTCTCCCGGTCAAAGGAAAAAATGATATTACCAATCGATATTTTATTTACGATGGGCTAATAAAAAACTTAGAGCTGTTTTTATTGGATAATACAGAATTAAAAAATTACAGAATTTCTGCAAATAATTATCAAATCCCATCAATGATTAATCTTTATTTGAAGCCAGAAAAAGAGGCCGCGTGTTTATCTGTAAACTATCACCAAACACTTTATTCTTTTTTGTACCCACTTGAGTCTTTAAAAAAAGACAGGCTATTATTTATTGGAAAAGGAGATTCGTTTCCAGAATTTTTATCACCACACTGGAGTCAGATAGAGTTTCTCACTTCAATGGAAACAGAGAGAAATGGAAATCTAATCCAAAAATACTCTCTTTGGAAATTGTCTAAACCTTTTACAGAACCAAATTAAAATTCTATAATAATTAAATTGTTTTAATTACGTAGACCTTTACTTCTGGAGAAAGATCTGAAGCTACCTTAATTGGGACGCTGTACACACCGAGTGATTTTATAGGTTCCTCTAGCGGAATAGATTGGCGGTCTATCGTTATTCCTTTATCTGTAAGTGCTTTATGAATATCCTGGCTGGTGACTGAACCAAATAAACGCTCTTCCTCGCCCACCTGAACTTCAATTGTCAGCTCTTGCTTTTCGATAGATTTGGCCAATTTTATATACGCTTTTTGAGCTCTTCCGACCTTTGCATTAACGACCCGCCTTCTCTCTTCGGCTACAGCTAAATTTTGTTTCGAAGCTCTCAGCGCTAGACCTCGGGGGACAAGAAAGTTTCTTGCATAGCCAGGTTTAACATTTACCACATCTCCCGCTATTCCCAGGTTTTCTACATCCTTTAGTAATATGACTTCCATTTTTCTACCCTTCCTGATTTATATTTGTATAGGGAATCAATGCAATGTTTCGTGCCCTCTTTATTGCTCTCACTAGCTTTCTGTGCATTTTTGCGCTGGCCCCTGTCACTCTTCTGGGCATGATCTTACCCTGTTCGGTAACAAACCGTCGCAGCAGTTTTACATCTTTATAGTCAACTTCAGTAATTCCGTTTTCTTTAAAATAACAGTATTTCTTTTTATTTATAATTGCCATGATTTTTCTCTACTCTTTTGATTTGTTTTCTGGTTCTGACGTTTCACTCTCCGCTTCTTCAGAGAGACTATCCGTTTTTTCTTTGTCTTCTTCAACAGTGGCGCTGGTTTCAGACACTAAAGATTCTTCCTTATTTACAGCTTCTTCTTTTGAACCCTCTTCTGATTCAGAAGTTTCGTTTTCCTCTTCAACCTCATTAACTTCCACCACCTCTGGCTCCTCATCTAACCGTACGGTTTGATGCCGAAGAACAGCTGTGTTCAATTTTAAATACATTTCTAAATCTAAAAGAAATTGCATTTCTTTACTGCTGAAGTGAGCCAAAATATAATTTCCATATCTGTGTTTTTGGATAGGGTAGGCTAGACGCTTTTTACCCCACACATAGTGGTTTATAACAGCCCCATTATTCTTTTGAAATTCTTTATTTACATCATCCATAATTTTTCCCAGCTGGTCTTTTTCTAAGTTGGGATTTACAATATACAAAGTTTCATAAAATCTCATTTTTTTCTCCTATTTGATCAATGGCGCAATTACCAGAGACACAACAGACATTAGTTTAATTAAAATATTTAAAGATGGGCCGGAAGTGTCTTTAAATGGATCGCCAACTGTATCACCAACAACTGCTGCCTTATGTGCTTCAGACCCTTTTCCATATGTTTTTCCATCTAACTCTATTTTCTCTTCTATCATTTTTTTAGCGTTATCCCAGGCACCACCAGCGTTTGATTGAAATATTGCCATCAATACACCAGAAACAGTTACACCGGCAAGCAAACCACCGAGAGCTTCAGCCTTAAAAACAAAACCCACAAAAACCGGAGTTAGTATAGCTAACAGGCCTGGAACAACCATCTCTTTTATAGCGGACTGTGTAGATATTTCTACACATTTACCATATTCAGCCTTACCATCAGCTTTCTCAAAGATTTTTCTATCCTCCTTAGACCATTCATCATCTTCCCCATATTTTTTCATAACAGAAAGAGCTGCTGTGAGCTCTGGAATGTTTTTAAACTGTCGACGCACCTCTTCAATCATAGACATAGCAGCTCTACCTACTGCATTCATGGCTAAAGAAGAAAACAGAAAGGGAAGCATTCCTCCAACAAATAACCCTGCCATTACTATGGGGTTTGCAATGTCAATTTTTGTTATTCCTGTTTGAACCATATATGCGGCAAAAAGAGCTAGTGTAGTTAAAGCAGCGGAACCGATAGCAAAGCCCTTTCCGATTGCAGCTGTGGTATTTCCAACGGCATCAAGCTTATCAGTACGGTCACGCACCTCACTGGGCAGCTCAGCCATTTCAGCAATCCCTCCCGCATTATCAGATATTGGACCATAAGCATCTACAGCTAGCTGTATTCCCGTATTTGCCAGCATTCCCAAAGCTGCTATAGCAATTCCATACAGTCCAGCAAAATGATGCGCGCCCACGATTCCTGTGGCAATAATTAAAACAGGAAAGGTAGTAGATTGCATTCCAACTCCCAGTCCAGCAATAATATTCGTTGCCGGGCCGGTTAGTGACTGGCGTGCAATTGAGGTAGTAGGAGCTGTGTTTGTTCCTGTATAGTGTTCCGTGATCATTCCAATTCCTAATCCAGCGGCAAGACCAATTGTAGAGGCCCAAAACACTCCCAGGTTAGTATAGTTCACTCCGTTGAGCTCAAAAGAGTCTGGAAGGAGGTTGGTAATTAATAAATACATAACACCGATCATAATTGCTGAAGATCCAAATTCACCTATATTCAATGCTTTTTGTGGGTTTCCTCCCTCCTTAACTGAAACCATAAAGGTTCCTATTATAGAAACAATTATTCCGGCTCCAGCAATTAACAGCGGCAAGATAACAAAGCTAAGGTCAAATACCCCTGCTGCTAAAATACTAGCTCCTAGAACCATGGATCCAACAATAGACCCTACATATGACTCGAACAGGTCAGCACCCATACCGGCCACGTCCCCAACATTATCACCAACATTGTCTGCAATTGTTGCGGGGTTTAGTGGGTGATCTTCGGGAATTCCCGCCTCTACCTTTCCTACTAAATCCGCTCCAACGTCAGCTGCTTTTGTATAAATTCCTCCACCCACACGTGCAAACAATGCAATGGAAGAGGCTCCCAATGAAAAGCCCGAAATTACATTTAACGTTTTTCCAATTGGCCAGCCTTGGCTCATATAAACGATAAATAAACCAGTGAGCCCTAAAACACCAAGCCCAACAACCGAAAGGCCCATAACAGAACCACCGGTAAATGCAACATGAAGCGCTGGAGCCAGTCCAGTTCTCGCAGCATTTGTAGTTCGATTATTTGCTTTTGTTGCAACTCTCATACCTAAAAACCCTGCCAAGCCTGAACAGAGTGCTCCTGTAACAAATGAAGCTGCCGTTAACGAGCTAGATAAAGAGCTTCCTGCGTTTGCATAAGCAAGTAATCCCGCAACAAAAATCACAAAAACTGCTAAAACTCTATATTCTGCTTTTAAGAATGCCATAGCTCCCTCTGCTATGTTTGCGCCGATTGTTTTCATTTTATCTGTACCCTCGTCCTGCTTGATAATCCAGCTTGTCTTCCATGCCGAAAAAACCAACGCTAAAACACCTGCTCCAAAAGCAAGGTTTACATACATCATCAGATTTGATTCCATTATATTTATATTCCTCTATGAATTGAATTTGTTCATCGTTTTGTCTAAACCGTTATACAAAATGGACTCCGCAGCATCTGCAGTTAATTGAATCATTTCATCAGCCAGTGGCTGATCATTTTTCTTAAACGGTTTCAGTACATATTTTTCTGCGGGCCTTTTATGGTCTCCTGCAGCAACTCCAAATCTAAGCCGCGCAAAGTGAGTGTTTCCTAAGTGATATATTATGGATTCCAAACCCCTGTGGCATCCGTCACCACCCTTTGGGCGAATCCGAATTTTTCCTAGGGGTAGGTCCACATCGTCAACTATTACAAACAAATCACTCAAAACAATATTCCATTCGCGACAGACAGCTTTTACCACAGCTCCGCTGACATTCATTCCAGTTACCGGCTTTACCAATAGTACTCTCCCGTTTTTTTTCTGCGAAAAAACATAATCACCCTTACCTGGCTTAAAGCTGACCTTCCACCTTCGTGCCAATTCATTGGTCACCCAAAAGCCAGCGTTGTGTTTTGTGTTTGCATATCTGTCTCCAGGGTTTCCAAGACCTAGAAATACGATCATGACTCCTCAGATTTTTCCTCTTCAGATTCATCTTTATCCTCTTCACCTTCAGGGGTTTCTCCTTCTTCTAGTTCAAGTTCTTCTTCAACCACTTCTTCAACTTCTTCTTTTGGAGGCTGACAGCTCACCACAGAAATATCACCACTGGTCAGGACCTCCAATTCTTCTGAAATCTCTAAATCTTCTACATTAAGATTGGCATTCAACTCTAAATCAGAAATATCTACAGTAATATTTTCAGGCACATCTGCAGGGAGACAGCTGATTTCAATTGATGTCAAATTCTGCATCATTACACCGCCCTCTTTCACACCTACAGATGACCCAATCAATTCCAGAGAAACTGAAATAGTCATTTTTTCGTCTCTACGTACTCTCATTAAATCAATATGAATAACGTCATCGGTAACTGGATGATATTGAATTTCTTTTACCATCACATACTGGGTGCTGCCCTTTAAATCAACTTTAAAAATACGATGCCCCGATCTCATGGATTTCAAAAACTCATTTTGAATTACAGTAAGGTTTATATTTTCTTCCCCTTTGTAATAATAATTTACTGGAATTAACCCGCTATTTCTTATAGAGCGTGCGGAACGACCGCCCGTTTCGGTCCTATCTGCAATATTTAATTGTTCATATTGTTGTGCCATTTTCTATCTCCTTTTAAAAATCAAAAAGCGCACTTACAGATTCACCTTTGTGAATCCGTTTTATTGCTTCTCCAAAAATTCCTGCCACAGATACAAAGTCAATGTTTGGCAGTTTTCTTTCATCTGAAATATATATTGTGTCTGTAAATAAAATATGATCTATTTCTGATTTTTTTAATCGACCAATCGCGGGGTCAGACAGAACCGCATGGGTTGCAACCGCAGAGACCGACCTCGCACCATGATTTAGGGCAGCTTCAGCAGCATTTACAGTAGTTCCTGCTGTATCAATCATATCGTCGACAATCAAAACATCTTTTCCGTCAAGGTTACCAATAAGATGCATAACTTCCGCCCTGTTCGGCGAGTATCTTCTTTTGTCAATAAGTGCAAAGTGCATGCCCAGTCTCTTTGCATATGCCTGGCTAATAGGTACCGAACCTACGTCCGGCGAAAGAACCACAGTGTTTTCGGGGTCTTTATATCGCCCTTTTATTTCATCCAGCAAAACTATTCTGCTGTATAAGTGATCAAAGGGAATAGATGCAAAGCCCTGAATTTGGGTGGAGTGTAAGTCCATACTTATAATTCGATCTGCACCGGTTGTTGAAAATAAATCTACCATAACTCTAGAGGAAATAGGCACTCGTGGAGTGTCTTTTCTGTCCTGCCTAGCATACCCAAAATAAGGAACTACAGCTGTAACTCTCTTTGCAGAGGCTCTAACGGCAGCATCTAACATTAAAATCAATTCAACTATATTTTCAGCCGGGCTGTTCGTTGATTGAACAATAAAAACATCCTTACCTCTAATGTTTTCTTCGTACTTTACCCAAAGCTCACCATCGGCAAAACTCCTAATGGTAATTTCACCTAGAGGAACTCCAAGGTTGTCTGCAATCCTTTTTGCTAGCTGAACATTACTCCTGCCAGAAAAAATTTTCAAATTGTTAGTATTTGAGTTCATACAGTTTTTATTTTTTTATCGATTTGTCATCTATAATCTGCTGGGGCGCAGGGACTCGAACCCCGACTGTCGGGACCAAAACCCGATGTCCTGCCGTTAGACGACGCCCCAAAAACCAGTACTATTTCCTAAGTAACCAGAAAGTTGAAGAAATCAAGAGTTTGCGGGAGAGGTAACTATGGTATGGTAGGTTGACTTAAGGTGTGCTTCTGCAGATACCGCAGAAGACACATCATTAAATATTCCATACACAGTCGAGCCACTACCCGACAAACCGGCAAACACTGCACCTAATTCAATCAGTGTTTTTTTTATCCTACCGATTTCTGGATATGTCGGAAAAATTACTTTTTCAAAATCATTTTTAAATATCTCTTCAGGAAAATTATTTTCCTGAAAAAAGCTGGCAAAGTTAGGGGGTTCATTAATATCATCCAACTTATTTTTTAGCAAGGCAAAAGCTTGGGCTGTGTTGATATGGATATCTGGGAAGACCAATAAAATAGTTCCGAAAGGTGGGCTTGGAAGGGTTTTTAAATCCTCCCCGATTCCTTTGCCTAGCTGTGTACCTCCTCGAACAAAAAATGCTACATCTGCCCCTAAACCAGCTGCAATTTTCTCCATTTTTTTGTGGGTCATATTCAAACTATAAATTGAGTTCAGACACTTAATAACTCCTGCCGCATTAGAAGACCCCCCTCCCAAACCCGAGCCTTGAGGTATCCTTTTTTTTAGCCTTATTTTCACTCCCCTTAGTTTTGAAAAACTATCTCTCATTTTTATCCATGCGCTTACACATAAATTAGATTTATCATTTTTAAGCCAGCTTGCATTGGATGAAAACTCACACCCGTTATCTGACTTTATAACTTCTAGATCATCCCCAAAGTTCAGCTCCTGAAATATAGTTAATATATTATGATAACCATCTGACCTTCGGTTTAAAACCTTTAGACCAATATTTATTTTTGATCCAGATTTAAGTTTCAAGGTCTGTTTTTAATTTTTCTCACTAAGACAACTGTCTGAGCAGCCCAACCCTGTTGTTCACCAATATAACCCAAACGATCTGTGGTTGTCGCCTTAATAGATATTTGTGACTCTTTTATATTCATAATATTAGAGAGACCTCTTTTTATGTTGTGAATGTGGTTTGAAATTTTGGGTTTCTGAAGCAAAACTACACTATCTATATTTTCAATTTCCCAACCTATTTTTTTTATTTTTATAGTAGCATGTTGTAAGAAGAGTTTGCTTTCTGCGTTTTTCCATTGGTTGTCATCACTAGGGAAATAACTCCCAATGTCTCCAAGTCCCACGGCGCCAAAAATAGCGTCCACCATAGAGTGAATTAAAACATCTCCATCTGAGTGTCCGTCTGAGCCTAAGTCAGAAGGGATCTCAACGCCACCAACTATCAGAGACCTATCTCTGACCAGTGGGTGAGCATCGTACCCTATACCGACTCGCATACCTATAGAGCCACTCATTGAAACGCTTTTAAAGGTTTTGAGTTTATGATAGCCTCTGCGAATATCCAGTCTTCCTGTGTTGTGATTTTTATATTATACCTGCTCCCCTCAACAATTCCAATTGAGTAGCCCATTTTTTCCATTGTCATAGCCTCGTCAGTTTCTAAGTTGTTATTTTCACTTAAAGAAGATAGTGCTTTTTCTAGCTTGTTTTTATCAAACACCTGTGGTGTCTGGGCAAGCCAAATTATGTCCCTATTTAATGTAGTCTGAACAGTGTTGTTTGAGCTTTGTTTTACTGTGTCAGTCGCCTTAACCGCTGTTATAACGCCATCAAATTGTCTGGTTGCATTAATTGTCGATTCAATCAACCTGGTGGTAACAAAAGGCCTAGCCCCATCATGAACACAAACCAGGTCACAATCTTTAGACACTGTTTTTAGTCCATTATATACAGACATCTGGCGATGTTTTCCTCCAGAAACCACCCTTACTTCTAATCCAAAATAGCTGGAGATTATTCTCTTTGACTCTTTTACCGTTTCGGAGGGAACAACGACTACTGTTTCTTGAATTTTGCTAGAATGAACAAATGGCTCAATAGAATGAACTAAAAGAGGTTTTTTTTCTAGTAATTTAAATTGTTTTTGCTCTCCGAATCGAAGGCCGGAGCCCGCTGCAGGTATGATTGCTGCTGTGGGCATAACTTTGCAGGTCTATATAACTAGCATGGCATCGCCATAACTTAAAAATTTATAATCTTTCTTTTTTGCTTCCCTGTAAGCCTTTTTAATTAGATCAATATCTGCAAAAGCGGAAACCATCATAATAAGGGTGCTCTTCGGCATATGGAGATTTGTAATAATTCCATCAATCATTCTAAACTTATATGGAGGATATATAAATTTATCTGTCCACCCTCTTTTTGGTGTAACCTGAAATCCAGATACCGCAACTGTTTCCAGCGCTCTAACACAAGAAGTGCCAACTGCAATTACTTTTCGGCGCTTTCTTTTGGTTTCGTTTATAGAAAGAGCTGTTTTTGGGGGAACTTCAAAATATTCTGAGTCCATCTGATGTCGATTTAAATCTTCCACCTGAATAGTTCGGAAGGTGCCTAGCCCAATATGAAGTGTAACAAAATCATGTTTCACTCCCTTTCTTTCTAGTTTACCTAACAGGCTGTTTGTAAAATGAAGGCCTGCGGTTGGAGCCGCTACAGCCCCTCGCTCTTGAGCATACACCGTCTGGTACCGAACCTTATCTTTTGCTTCTGCTGGCCTATTAATATAGGGAGGAAGGGGAGAGTTTCCGACTCTTTCTATAACATCGTAGATGGGTTCGTCACCATGCTCAAAACGGATTACTCTTCCTCCTGATATAGTGTTATCAATTACATCACAGTGGATTTTTGGTGTGAATACGAGCTTGTTTCCGATTCTCACTTTTCTTGCGGGTCGCACCATAGCTTCCCATAAGTTATTTTCAAGCTCCCTTAAAAGAAACACTTCTACCTGTGCGTCTGTTTTGTCTTTTATGGCAAATAGTCGGGCAGGAAACACCTTCGTGTTATTCAATAAGATCAAGTCGTTTTTACGCATATAATCAGAAATATTATAAAAAAGTCTATGTTCAATTTTTCCGGTATCTTTGTGAACAACAATAAGCTTCGCCTTGTCCCTACGGGATGATGGGTGTTGAGCTATAAATTTCTTTGGTAAGGGATAGTCAAAGTCACTCAGTTTATATTTTTTTCTTTTTTCAATCATTAAAAAGTCCTTGTTGATATTTATGGTTAAGTCCTAATAGTTCAAACGCTTTTTTCTGTGCTATCCTACCCCTAGATGTCCGCTGGATATAGCCCTCTTTAATTAAATAGGGCTCATATACATCCTCAACGGTAGTGGAGTCTTCACTTATGGCAACTGCAAGAGAGTTTACCCCTACGGGACCCCCGTTAAATTTATCTACCAGCGCCTCTAAAATCTTTCTGTCCATATTATCCAATCCATTTTCATCAATTCCCATACCATCTAGTGAGGCTTTTGCTACCTCTTGAGTTATAATACCGTTAGCTTTCACTTCGGCAAAATCCCGCGTACGGCGTAAAATCCTGTTTGCAACTCTAGGGGTTCCTCTCGACCTACGGGAAATTTCCATTGCACCCTCATCGTCAGTTTTAACATCTAATATTTCTGCTGAGCGGTTAACAATATGAAACAGGTCTTCAGAGTCGTAATAGTCTACCCTCAGCATAACACCAAACCTGTCTCTCAAGGGGGAGGTCAAATTTCCTAAGCGCGTTGTTGCTCCGGTTAATGTAAATTTTTCAATGTTTAGCTGTACACTTCTTGCGCTGGGGCCTTTGTCAATCATGATATCAATTGTATAGTCTTCCATTGCAGAATAAAGATACTCTTCCACTACGCTGTTTAGCCGATGGATTTCATCAATAAAAAAGACATCCCTTTTTTGAAGGTTTGTCAACATTCCTGCCAAATCCCCAGCTCTTTCCATAACCGGTCCGGATGTTTGCTTCAAGCTTACATTCAGCTCTCGGGATATAATATTTGCAAGGGTGGTTTTTCCCAGTCCTGGGGGTCCAAATAACAATACATGGTCCAAGGCTTCTCCTCTTTTGTTGGCAGCCTCAATATAAAGTTTTAAACTATTGACAATATCCTTCTGGCCTATAAATTCGTCAAAATGGGAAGGTCTAAGAGACTTTTCAACTACAATTTCTTCTTCAAGTGGAGAGGGGTCAGTAAGAGTGGGGTCAGTCACGGGAGTAATATAAACAATAAGTTTGGTACATTTTAGAGCGTTGAAAGTACGGATTTTAAACAGGGTATATCAAGGATGGGATTATATTACTTGTAGCGCTTATTATTTAAGCTCTTTTTTTAAAAAGCGTCCTGTGTATGACTTGTTAAGTTTAGATAAATTTTCTGGTGTGCCCATAAAGAGTACCTCTCCACCCTCATCCCCACCCTCTGGGCCTAGATCGATAACCCAGTCTGCACACTTAATAACCTCTAGATTGTGCGCAATGACAACAACAGTGTTTCCTCTGTTCACTAGCTCTTGAAGTACTTTTAAAAGCATTTTAATATCTTCAAAAT
>MDTE01029639.1_pt1 | contig 15072 bp, 14 predicted proteins | sample 811231 | NCBI WGS metagenome assembly MDTE01 (sample SAMN05326651, study PRJNA326480) | marine metagenome | isolation source: seawater | place: Indian Ocean: Red Sea | collected 2010 | reverse complement strand
TCCTTCAAAAACATTGTAGTCAATGATTGACTGCTGAGTTTTACTTGATATTGTTTTTGATAATTTTGGATCCCAAACTATTAAATCCGCATCTGAACCAGACCTAATTGCACCTTTCTTAGGGTAAATATTTAATATTTTAGCAATGTTAGTAGAGGTTACAGACACAAACTCATTCATTGTTAATCTTCCGGTACCAACACCATATGTCCATAAAACTGGCATCCTATCTTCCAAACCGCCAGTCCCATTTGGAATCTTTGTAAAATCTCCTAAACCCATTCTTTTTTGTTCTGTAGTAAAAGCGCAATGATCTGTCGCAACTACTTGAAGGCTTCCAGCTGCCAGACCATTCCATAGAGAATCTTGATGATTTTTATTTCTAAATGGAGGAGACATAACTCTCCTTGCAGCATGATCCCAATCTGAGTTTTGATACTCACTTTCATCTAAAACCAGGTGTTGAATCAACGGCTCTCCAAAAACCCTTTTACCATTTTGACGAGCTCTTCTTATCGCTTCATGGGCTTGTTCGCATGAAACATGAACAATATAGAGCGGAACACCTGCCATATCTGCCAACATAATAGCCCTATTGCATGCTTCACCCTCAACGTCAGGCGGTCTGGAGTAAGCATGACCTTCAGGTCCATTATTTCCTTCAGCTAATAACTTTGCTTGAAGAGAAGCCACAACGTCGCCATTTTCTGCATGAACCAGAGGCATGGCACCTAATTCAGCACAACGTTGAAAAGATGCAAACATTTCATCATCGTCAATCATTAGAGCCCCTTTATATGCCATAAAATGCTTAAAAGTATTGATGCCCTTTTGTTGAACAACCTCTTTCATTTCTTCAAATATCTGTTCGTTCCAAGAGGTAATAGCCATATGATATGAGTAATCACAAACAGCTTTTGTTGATTTATTGTGCCAACCCATTAATGCACTTAATAATGATTGATCAGGAGCAGGCAAGCAAAAATCTACAACCATTGTAGTTCCACCAGACACCGCCGCTTTTGTGCCTGACTCAAAATCATCTGTAGAAAAAGTACCCATAAAAGGCATTTCCATATGTGTGTGAGGATCAATCCCTCCAGGCATTATGAAACAGCCTGAAGCATCTAAAGTTTTATCTGCCTTAAGGTCTTTACCAATTTCCTTTATCTTATTACCTTCAATTAGGATATCAGCCTTATAAGACAAATCGGCTGTAATTATTGTTCCACCTTTAATTACTGTAGTCATTTATTTTCCTCCAAAATTATTAATTTAATCTATTATTTGTGCTGTATTTACCACTGCATGGAAAAGTACATCGGCTCCAGCAGTAGACCAGTCTTTTGTTATTTCTTCAGCTTCGTTATGAGATAGACCATCCACACATGGGCACATAACCATAGCAGTTGGTGCCACACGATTAATCCAGCATGCATCATGTCCTGCACCAGAAACAATTTCTCTATAGGTATATCCAAGTTTTTTTGCTGCAGATCTTACTTTATCAACACAGTCAGCATCAAATTCAACAGGATCAAAATGACCAACCTGCTCAATTTCCATTTTCAAACCTATCTGTTCAGCAATTTTTTTCGCCCCTGATCTTAAGCGACTTTCCATATCTGCAATTACTTCTTTTTGAGGGTGTCTAAAGTCAACTGTAAAAACAACTTTGCCTGGGATAATATTTCTTGAATTTGGATATACATCTACATGACCTATAGCACCTACTGCAAGAGGTGCATGAGACCATGCAATTTCATCTACCAATTGTGTAATTTTTGCCATCCCAAGACCAGCATTAATTCTTTTTGGCATTGGTGTTGATCCAGTATGAGATTCTTTACCATGCAATGTCACTTGAAGCCAATTTAATCCCTGACCATGTGAAACAACACCTATATCAACATTTTCATCCTCTAAAATTGGCCCCTGTTCTATATGAAGTTCATAAAATGCGTGAAGCTTCCTTTGCCCAACAGGTTCTTCCCCTCGCCAACCAATTCTTTTCAATTCATCACCAAACTTTTTACCTTCGGCATCTTCTCTGTTGTAAGCCCATTCTTCTGTATGCATTTTGGCAAATACTCCTGATGCAAGCATAGGTGGAGCAAAACGTGTTCCCTCTTCATTAGTCCAATTAACCACTTCGATAGGATGTTTGGTTTTAATATCTAAATCATTCAAAGTTCGAATAATTTCTAAGCCAGATAAAACGCCAAGAACTCCATCATATTTGCCTCCTGTAGGCTGGGTGTCTAGGTGGCTTCCCACCATCACAGGCAATGCATTAGCATCCGTACCTTCTCTTCTTGCAAACATGTTGCCCATAGTATCTAAAGCCATTGTTAATCCTGCTTCCTTACACCATTTTTGAAATAATTCACGCCCAACAGCATCTTCATCAGTCAAAGTCTGCCTATTGTTACCTCCAGCAACTCCTGGGCCTATTTTGGCCATCTCCATGATTGTGTCCCATAATCTATCACCATTAATACGCATATTTTCTGCAATTGGCGCCATCTAAACAATCTCCTCAAATCTGAAATCTCTAAATTAATATTTTGGACAATTATTCTCTGAATTGTCAAACCTAATATATTAAAAATTTTATTTAACAAACATTTCCATAAAGCGATCTACTGAAAGATTTTTAAGCTTATCCGGATCCAAACATAAATCAAAAATCTTTTTTGAGTGGTCGGAACTAAAACAAGTATTTAAACTATTGAAAAATTTTTCCTCCAGCAATGGAATACCTTCTTTTCTCCTTCTTCTATGTCCAACAGGATACTCTATAACCACTTCATCAGTCTTTGTTCCATCATTAAAAAATACCTGGATTGAATTGGCAATAGATCTTTTCTCAGGCTCTAAGTATTCTTTGGTATATCTTTTGTCTTCATTAATTTCCATCTTATCTCGCAACCAATCAATATCAGGGTTAGATTTATGAAAATCATTTTCATAATAATCTGCTTTTAAATCACCAAATAAAAGACCTACTGCTACCATATATTGAATACAATGATCACGATCTGCTTCATTCATCAATTTTCCAACTTTAGATATTATCCTGATTGCTGATTCCTGAGATTTTAATTTGATTTTTTTGATCTCTTTAATTCTATCTTTCACTTTGTCATGAAGAATAACCGCAGCCTCAACTGCAGTTTGGGCATGAAACTCTGCAGGAAACTTTATTTTAAATAAAATATTTTCCATTACATAACTTTGATATTTTTGTTTGAATTTAAATTGACTGTCTTCAAGATTTTTTAATTTTTGATCCTTATTTGTCTTATTATAACTCACATCATAAAAACCCCATTGCTTTGCAGTTAAAGCACTTGGAATTCCCATCTCTCCTCTTAAAGCAATATCTGCAAGCCTCACACCTCTTGATGAAGCATCTCCAGCTGCCCATGATTTTCTTGAGCCAGCATTAGGAGCATGTCTGTAAGTTCTTAATGATGATCCATCAACCCATGCATGTGAAAGCGCTGACATAGTTTGCTCTCTATTACAGCCCAATAATAAAGATGATATTGCAGTTGAAGCAATTCTGACTAGTATAACATGATCAAGTCCCACTCTATTATAAGAGTTCTCTAAGGCCAACACTCCCTGAATTTCATGAGCTTTAACCATCAATTCAAGCACATCGCCCATTAACAATGGGCTTTCTCCTTTGCTTGTTTTTACTTGGGACAAATGGTCACTAAGAGATAAAATTGCTCCTAGGTTGTCTGAAGGATGGCCCCACTCAGCAGCGAGCCAAGTATCATTATAGTCCAGCCAGCGAATGATACATCCTATGTCCCAAGCTGCTTTTATTGGATCTAGAGAAAAATTTGTTCCTGGAACTCTAGAACCTTTAGGAAATTTTATGTTTCCAAATAGAGGACCTAAGTGCTTTGTGCATTCTTTATATTTTAATGCCAACAAACCACATCCTAAACTATCTATAAGACAATTTCTTGCAGTATCTATTGCTTCTGTTGAATCTACTTTATAATTTAATACATAATCAGCAATATCTTGGATAACTTTATCATATTCAGGACGAACATTATGATCTGCATTTATTGACATAATATTATCTCTTTCCTAGAATTTTATTTATCTATTTTCAATGGAGATAAATTCACGACTTTCTGAGCCTATATAATCTGCAGAAGGCCTAATAATTCTATTATTTTGCCTTTGTTCTTTCACATGGGCTGCCCAACCAGTAATCCGAGACATTACAAAAATAGGAGTAAATAATTTAGTTGGAATACCCATAAAATGATAAGCGGAAGCATGAAAAAAATCAGCATTACAAAAAAGCTTTTTTTCTCGCCACATTACTTCCTCACACCTAACAGAAACAGGATATAATGTCTCGTCACCACATTCTTTAGAAAGCTTTTCTGCCCAAACTTTTATAACATCATTTCTAGGGTCATTTTCTTTGTAAACAGCATGACCAAAACCCATAATTTTTTCTTTTCTTTCCAGCATCTTAAGAATTTCTATCTCTGCCTCTTCTGGGCTTTTAAATTTTTCAATTAATTCCATAGCTGCTTCATTAGCGCCTCCATGAAGAGGCCCTCTAAGAGATCCTATGGCTCCAGCTATACAACTATGGATATCTGACAATGTTGAAGCACAGACCCTAGCAGTAAATGTTGAAGCATTAAATTCATGCTCAGCATATAAAATTAAAGAAACATTCATTACCTTTTCAAATAATTTTGATGGTTTTTCCCCATGCAACAAATGAAGAAAATGAGAACCAATTGTAATATCATCAGTGGCCGTATCTATTTTCACTCCATCGTGGCTAAATCTATACCAATATGTAATTATGCTAGGTAACAAAGACAACATTCTATCAATTTTATCATCTTCTTCAGAAAAATCCTTTTCAGTTTCTAAACAACCAAGAACTGAAGTTCCCGTCCTCATAACATCCATCGGATGACTTTCTGATGGTATTTCTTCTAAAACATTCTTTAAAGCCTTTGGAAGATCTCTAAAACCTTCCAACTTTTTCTTGTAATCATTTAATTCTTTTTGATTGGGAAGATGTCCCCTAAGCAATAAAAAGGCTATCTCTTCAAATTCTGCATTTGCAGATAAGTCAACAACATCATAACCTCTATATGTAAGACCTGCACCTGTCTTGCCCACAGTACTTAAAGATGTTTCGCCAGCAACTTGACCTCTTAATCCTGATGATTTAGATAACTTTTCTGACAACTTCTCCTCCTTAACTCAATATAACTTTTTATTATTATTTGATATTTTTTTCAAACAGATCATCTAATTTTTTTTCATATTTTGCATAGTCTAAAAACTCATATAATTCTTCACGGGTTTGCATTTGATTTAATAAATTTTTTTGATGACCTTCAGATAATATTTTTTCATAAACTTTCAAAGCTGCTAAATTCATAGCCCTAAATGCACTTAATGGATATAAAATCATATCTACATCCATATTTTTAAGATCTTCTTTTGAGGATAAAGGTGTTTTACCAAATTCTGTCATATTGGATAAAATTGGCACACCAATAGCTTTTTTAAAAATTTTATATTGTTCTATATCTGTCATCGCTTCAGCAAAAATTCCATCAGCACCAGCCTCTATATATGACTTGGCTCTATTAATTGAGCTCTCCATCCCCTCACTTGCAAACGCATCTGTCCTAGCAATTATAAAAAAACTCTCGTCTTGCCTGGCGTCAACACAGGCTTTTACCCTGTCAACCATTTCTTCTGTTGAAACCATTTCTTTGTTTGGGCGATGACCACATCTTTTCTGACCGACTTGATCTTCAATATGTATCGCTGCGACACCTGATCTATACATTTCCTTTATTGTTCTTGATATATTAAATGCCCCTCCCCATCCAGTATCTATATCTACTAACAATGGGAGCTCAGTTATGGATGTAATTCTTTTAGCATCTTCAATAACATCATTGAGACTTGTCATACCTAAGTCAGGCATTCCAAATGAAGCATTTGATACACCTGCTCCCGACAAATACACAGATTTATGACCCACTTTATCTGCCATTAATGCACAGTATGCATTAACACATCCAACAATCTGAAGGGGCTTGTTGTTTATTAATGCTTCTCTAAATCTTTGACCAGGAGTCATTTTAACACTATTCAACAATAAAATTTTCAGAAACAAACAACCTTGTTCTTTTTGATACCTTAGACATGGAATCCGCCGCTACTTGTTTTCCATATTCACTCTGATAAGCGGATAAAAAGTCTTCTTCAGTATCAAACCACTGTTCAGCAATACCATCGTATTCTTGGTTGTCTTCCCCAACGACTAAATTAAAACACAGCTTTTTAATTTTAGGTAACTTTGAAGCCATTGGCGAATGTTCATTTAACCACCAATTTTTAAATTGCTCAGTAGTAAAGCTATCTTTCTTTTTTAATAAAATCATTGCTTTAAACATCTTAAATTCCTTACATTTAATCAGGTTTAGTTCTTTTTAAAGGCCTGCCTCCTATCCCAAGACAAACTGCAATTAACATCTCATCTGGCCTAGGAGCATCGGCAACTGTAATTTCTGCTGCATCCATATGGTCAAAATCCCAAATATTATTTTTATTTGTCAATGGCATAACAATTGTAGATCCTGGGCCACCAATTTTTTTTGTTGAAGGGATAATATCTTTACCTGTACCTACAGCAGCTCTAACCGGAGCTCCGAATCTAGGATGAAGTATTGCCGCTGCGTGTTCTATTTCTCCATCAATACCTATTATTGCACCTTTGCCATAACTTTCAATTTCTTCAGGTTTAACTTTCAAAGTTGAAACACATTTTTCTGCAAGCAAGCCACCAATTTCTGCCCCAATATCATATAAAGGTTCTAGGTCTTCAATATACTTATTAGCATAAAAGTTTTTTATTACTGCTGCTGATACTGCTTTTATAGTAGGCTTTTTAAGTTGCTTGTTAAAATCCCGATGGGTTTCATCAATCTCAATAACCATTTTTCTAATTTCTAATTTTGACAATTTTTTTCCTCGCATAAATATAATAATTTAATTTCAAATTATCCAAACTTATATCATAGATTTACCATAAAAAATAATTAACAATAAAAAACATAAGTTTTACGAATCCTAACCATTATATATTAATATTTTACAATTTTAACTTAAACAGAAAACTATATTTCAAAACTTTCTTTTTTTTTTCTTAGTTGAATTTAATTATTATATTCTTATAAAACTTTATAACTGTTCGTGAATAAGGATTTAAACATAAAGAAGAAATTAATTAATTATTATAAATCCTGAACACACCTTAATAAAAACAAAAAAACAATAGATTTAATATTTTTTTTTTGAATAATTAAATAATAAAATTATTTAGGAGAAGAAATTTATGGCAAAATTAATTATTAATAGAAGAGAATTCACTGTTGGTTCAGCGGCATTAATGACCGCTTTGTCTGCAATGCCCTCTCTAGCTGGTTCTAAAATAAAAGTAGCTGGAATTTACACAGTACCAATTCAACAAAAATGGGTAGCAAGATTACACCTTGCTCTTGATGCAGCCGCTAAAAGAGGTGAAATAGATTATGTTTTTTCAGAAAGCACAGCTAACACTGATTATGTAAGGGTTATGAGAGAGTATTGTGGTCAAGGGATTCAATTATTAGTAGGAGAAGCCTTTGGCATTAGTAAAGAAGCTAGAAAAGTAGCAGATGACTTCCCTGAAATAGCATTTCTAATGGGAGACCCATTTAAGCCACATGGAAACAATTTTGCAGTTTTTGATAATTATATTCATGAGCCATGTTACCTAATGGGTATAATTGCAGGAAATATGACAGAAACCAAAAAAATTGGAATGGTAGGAGGTTACGCTATTGGTGAAGTAAATAGACTTTTTCATGCTTTCATGAATGGAGCAAGGTCAGTACATCCTGATATTCAATTCAAAGTGACTTATATAGGCTCCTGGTATGACCCTCCTAAAGCTAAAGAAGCAGCTTTTGCACAAATTGAAGCTGGAGTTGATATAATGTATGCTGAAAGGGCTGGTGTCGTTGATGCATGCAGAGAAAAAGGGATTTTAGCTTTTGGTAATGTTAACGACATGAACAAAGAAGAGAATGGTACAGACGTAGTTGTAACATCTGCACTTTGGCACATGGAAGGCGCTATAGATCATGCAATAAAATTAACTAAAGAAGGAAATTTCAAAGCTGAAGAATATCATTCTTGGACGATGATGGCTAAAGGTGGAGCTTCATTATCTCCATATTATGAATTTGAAAACAAAATTCCTTCAGATGTTAAAGCTAAAGTAGCTTCGTTAGCAGCTGAAATAAAATCAGGGAAATTTGAAGTTGAAATAATTGATGACGAACCAAAATCAACATTCTAATAATCTATAAATACTTATACCACCTTCAAAGTTTTATTGAAGGTGGTAAACTTTTTTAACCATGAATCCAATTTTAAATGTTTTCTCAATAACAAAAACATTTGGTAATTTAATTGCCAATGACAATATAACATTTGAAGTAAACAAAGGTGAAGTATTAGCCATTTTGGGAGAGAATGGGGCTGGTAAAACAACTCTTATGAACATCCTTTTTGGTCACTATACACCTGATAAAGGAAAAATATCCTTTGAAGGTCAACAAATGACTTTTGGAAATACTGGAAATGCAATTTCTCTTGGAATTGGAATGGTTCATCAACACTTCACATTAGCCGAGAATCTCACAGTTTTAGATAATATTATTATCGGACAGCAATCTTTACTTAACCTTTCCCTACCTAGAAAAGCTGCAAAGCAAAAATTAACAAAACTCAGTGAAAGTTTTGGTCTTCCTATTGATCCAGATTCTTTAGTCGTTAATTTATCTGTCAGTGAAAAGCAAAGACTTGAAATCCTCAAGACACTCTACAGAAACTGTAAACTTCTGATTTTAGATGAACCTACAGCAGCTTTAACGCCTCAAGAAACAGAAACTTTATTTAAAACTATAAGAAAAATGGTTAGTTTGGGATTATCTGTAATTCTAATATCTCATAAACTAAATGAAATTTTATCAGTTAGTGACAGGATAATAGTTTTAAGAAATGGAAAAGTCGTTGGTCAAACCAAAACATCTGGAGCCAATCGAAATACATTAGCTAAAATGATTGTAGGTAAGACCGTAAACTACCCCAAAAAAGAAAAATTGATTTTAGGTAACGAATTTATGAGGATTGAAAATATTAGTTGCCATCCATCAAACGAATCTAATTCAGGTCTCAGCAATGTCAATTTGAAATTGAATGGGGGTCAAATACTAGGAATTGCTGGTGTAGCTGGAAATGGTCAAGTGACTTTGGCAAAAGTTTTGGCTGGGCATGCAAAACCAAATAAAGGTAAAATTTTTATTAACAACAAATTAATAAACTCAATATCCCCAAAGACCTTTATGAATCATGGGATAGCATACATTCCTGAAGATCGAAATAAAGATGGTTTAGTTGGGGATATGTCAGTCTGGGAAAACTCAGTCATGACAGAAACAAACAGAATAGATATTTCAAATAAATTCGGTTGGATGAATGAAGCTAATTGTTTAAATCAAGCCAATGATATTTGTGATGTTTTCGATGTGAGAACTCAGTCAATTTTTCAACCCGCCAGACTATTATCAGGAGGCAATGTTCAAAAACTTTTGATAGGTCGATGGTTGTCAAGAAATCCAAAAATCTTAATAGCCTGCCAACCCACACGAGGATTAGATGAGGGAGCAATAGCATCAGTTCAAAAGCTTTTATTATCAAGCCGTTCCAAAGGAAATGCCGTTTTATTAATTACAGAAGATTTAGATGAATTATTATCTATTTCAGATTACATATCAGTAATGTATAGAGGCAAAATTTCTAATCAAATTGAAACTAATAAATTAAACCGGTTAAAGGTAGGTTTAATGATGGCTGGAGAAAATTTTAATGTTTAATTTTAGACTAGAAGAAAGAGCCAACACTCCTTCTTGGATGTTTTTTCTTAGTCCATTTTTAGCTGTAATTATTTCTTTATTCCTAGCAAGCTTTTTAATCTTACTGGCTGGAGTGAGTCCAATAGAATCATATTTTCAACTATTTAAAGGTGCATTTGGATCAGTAAACGCAATTGCAGAAACCTTATCAAGAGCCACTCCAATTATTTTAACTGGTCTTGCTGCAGGTATAGCTTTTAAAGCAAAATTTTGGAATATTGGAGCTGAGGGACAGTTGTATGTTGGGGCTCTTGCTGTAACTTTTTTTGGTACTGGTTTAATTGAATTACCAAGCTTTTTAATGATCCCTTTTCTATTTATCGTTGGAGCCTTGGCTGGAGGAATGCTTCTACTTCCTTTAGTGATTTTAAGAAATTTGTACAAGGTAGATGAGGTTGTTACTACTTTATTATTAAACTTTGTTGTTGTTCTTTTGGTTAGTTACTTATTAGAAGGGCCTTGGAAAGATCCTATGGCGTTAGGCTGGCCACAGGGTGCATCGGTTATTGATCAAGGGGTGTTACCTCAGTTGATACCAAGGACTAGATTGCATTTGGGTTTCATGATTTCTGTTTTTACTGCTTTTGCAATCTGGTTAATTCTTGCAAAGACAGTTATTGGATTTCAAATCAAATCGGTTGGCTTCAATCCTTCTGCTTCAAAACATTCAGGAATACCAGTAATGAGAACTATAGTTATAGTTGCACTTTTAAGTGGAGGCATGGCTGGCATGGCTGGAGTTACTGAAACCGCAGGATTGAAAGGTTACTTGACCTTAGACCTTTCTCCGGGATTTGGTTATGCTGGTATAGCAGTTGCAATGCTTGCTGGCCTTCACCCATTAGGAATTATATTATCAGGTATTTTCTTAGCATCAATTTATGTTGGTGCCGATGCAATGAGCCGCGCAATGAATGTACCAAGTTATCTTGCAGACGTAATAGTTGCATTAACAGTTTTATGCGTGCTTTTAAGTATTATTTTTCTTCAATTCAAAATAACATTTTCTGGAAATAAATCATGATAATTGATTTTTTAGAAATCCTATTCACTACTGGTTTTTGGGCTGCAACCATTAGAATAGCTTGCCCTTTAATATTTGCAACATTAGGGGAAGTTATTTGTGAAAGAGCAGGCATTCTAAATTTAGGAATAGAAGGTATAATGTCAATTGGTGCTATGGTTGGCTGGATGTCTGTCTTTTTAGGTGCAGACCTATATTCAGGAATTATATTGGCTGCATTTATTGGTGGTATGTTTGGATTTCTTCATGCAATTTTTACAGTATACTTAGGTGCATCTCAACATGTAACAGGCATTGGAATAACTATGTTGGCATCATCAATTGGATTTTTTGCTTTTAGAATAATACTCCCTTCTTCAACAACGCCTCCTAAAATTGAGCCTTTTCAAGAATTACATATTCCTATTCTGTCAGAAATACCTTTTTTAGGAGAGGCTTTTTTTCAGCATACACCATTTACCTACCTTGCTTTCGTTGCAGTAATATTTGTTTTTTGGCTTATGAACTCAACTGCCTTTGGTCTTTCTGTTAAAATGGCAGGCGAAAATCCTATGGCACTTGAAGCTCAGGGAATAAATGTATTACTTGTTAGAACAATTGCTGTAGTTATTGGAAGTTCATTGATGGCAATTGGAGGAGCCTATCTTACAATGTCAGCATTTGATGCATTTTATTTTGGCATGATAAATGGCCGGGGCTGGATAGCAATCGCACTTGTTATCTTTGCTTCTTGGAAACCTGAAAGAGCACTATTGGGAGCTTTGCTTTTTGCAGGATTAGATGCTTACCAAGTTAGAGCTCAACAACTAGTCGGAGCTTTTATACCTTATCAATTTTTTCTAATGCTTCCATTTCTTCTTAGCATTGTTGCAATGGTTATTGCTGCAAAACGCACCCGCTATCCAAAAGCTCTTCTTGTTCCTTTTAGACGTGGAGAAAGACACTAATAATCTGAGGAAAGTTTCATGAATGATTTATTAATAAAAAATTGTATAGACTTTGAAGGAAACAAAACTGACATACTTATAAAAGATGGTTATATTAAAGAAAACTCACCAAAAATTAAAGCTGAAAATATAAAAGAAATTGATGCCAAAGATCATTTTGTTTCATCTCCATTTATAGACAGCCATTTTCATATGGATGCCACATTAAGTTATGGTATCCCAAGAGTTAATGAAAGTGGAACTTTATTAGAAGGCATTCAGCTTTGGGGCGAATTGAAACCCAATCTTACAGCAGATGCAATTAAAGATCGTGCAAGAAAATTGTGTAAATGGGCAATTGCAAAAGGCACACTTGCTATAAGAACACATGTGGATGTATCTGGTAAAGATCTACTTGCTGTTGAAGCTTTACTAGATATTAAAAAAGAAATGAAAAAATATATTGATCTTCAACTAGTTGCATTTCCTCAGGACGGTTTATTAAGATCAAATTGTATAGAAAATCTCAAAGCTTCATTAAATATGGGTGTAGACGTTATTGGGGGAATACCTCACTTCGAAAGGACAATGTCAGATGGTGCTCAGTCAATAAAAATACTCTGTGAATTGGCTGAGAAAAAATCATTACTTGTTGACATGCATTGTGATGAGAGTGACGACCCCCTTTCTAGGCATGTCGAAGTGTTGGCTTATGAAACCACTCGACTAGGCCTTCAAGGAAGAGTAACAGGCTCTCATCTGACTTCTATGCATTCAATGGATAACTATTACTTTTCTAAATTGATTTCACTGTTAATGGAATCTCAACTTAATATTATAGCTAATCCGCTTATAAATATCACTATTCAAGGAAGACACGACAACTATCCCAAACGTAGAGGCATGACAAGAGTCCCTGAACAAATGGATGCAGGACTAACTGTGGCATTTGGCCATGATTGTGTTCTTGACCCCTGGTACCCTCTTGGATCTCAAGACATGCTTGAAGTTGCGCATATGGGACTTCATATTGCCCATATGACAGGAATAGAAGATATGAAAAAGTGCTATAAAGCCGTTACTTCTAATGCTGCAAAAATCCTCCGACTAAACAATTACGGTTTACAACCAGGTTGTAAAGGAGACATGATAATCCTTCAATGTAAAAGTCCAGTTGAAGCAATAAGGTTAAAACCTGCAAGACTTTTTGTCATTAAAAATGGAGAAATTATAAGTTCTACTCCTCCTGTCAATTATAAATTAAACATAAGTGGCGAAGAGCAATTTACTGATTTAATCCATAATTAAAATGAAAAATGGGCTTCCACCTAATATTTAAAGTTTGGAAATTTAATCAATTTCGCGATCTTTTTTTTGCTGGCTTTATTAACAGTATTGCAAGGTGGTTTGAAGTACTATCCTTTTCTATCATTGCATGGAATTTTACTAAGGACGCCTCTATTGTAGGTTTATTAATTACCTTCCGTCTTTTTTCATTGGCTTTAACTGGTTTGTTTTTTAGTTTTACAGGAACAATGTTTTCTGGAAGAAGTGTAATGATATTTTTTACATTTCTTTGCTCATTAAGTTTTTTAATTACTTCAATTTTGATAATCCTAAACATAGATATAATTTTATATGGATTATTTATTCTGTCATCTTTGAGTGGGGCTCTTTGGAGTGTTGATTTCTCATTTAGAAGAAGGATGTTGGCTGACACACTTCCTAAAAATTTGCTTTCAACAGGTGTTTCTATAGACGTTTTGTCTTCGCACGCAACCAGATTGATTGGACCATTAATGGGAGGAATAACGTTATCAATTTTAAAATATGAATTTATTCTTTTATTATTATGTATTTTTTATCTTTTATCATTATTATTCTTGTTGCCTCATAAAGACAAATTTCATTTAAAAAACGAAAACTCAATTTCCCTAAGTTTCAAAGAAGTAATAAATGAATCTATTCAAAATCGTAATTTACTTATTGTTATAATCCTAACTCCAATTTTTAATATTTTTGCACTGCCATTTTTGGCATTGATTGGTATACTCTTGATTGAAAAATTTCAAAATAATACTTTGGAAATTGGCTTTTATACCTCTATTGAAGGTTTTGGTGCGTTATTAGGTGGGTTAATTATTTCCGCATTTCCTCCAAATAAAAAATCATTATTTTTCTGTATAATGCTTTTTATTCTTTTGCTATCTATCATTTTGTCCTCTATTTCAAATCATATAATTTTATTTTTAATTTTCATTTTTTCTTTTGGTTTTTCAACAGCATGTTACTCAGCATTGCAAAGTACAATAATATATTTACATTCCTCAACAAAGTTAAGATCGTCAACGTTTAGCCTTTTAACAATTGGTATTGGGAGCGGTGCTGTAGGATCTATGAATATTTCTTGGATGTCAGGTTTTCTAAATACCCAAAATTTGTCTTTTATAATGGGTTTAGAAGGACTTATTTTATTTTGTATAATAAATCTGCTACTTTATTATAAAAATGATCGAGCTTAAATTTGTCATGGTGAAAAAATGGAATTTTTAATTATATGGGTTCTGAGTGGAGATGTAATTGATAGTGGATTAAGGTATCAAAGTGCTGAGGAATGCTATGCTGAAGCTCAAAACTCAGGTTCAAGTCTAAGGTCTTTAGGAATTAATCCTCCCCAATTTACATGTATTCCAATGGGCAAAGATAAAGAATTCAAAATATATCGCAAAAACTCTTCTTCTGGCTTCCCTTTTAATTAAATTCAATAACTAAAAAAGGTTAAGGTATGTATAAAATAGTTGCACTTTGTTTTTTAATCGCCTTGTTTATTTTTAAATTTTCTTTTTTATCTTCTGCACATGAGTGCATTCTTAAAGGAGATTCTGCCAAAGAAATTAATCAATACAACCTTTGTTTAAATAATGAAATTAGCCAATCAAAAAATCAAACCATGCAAATTGATTATCTGAACAGAGAATTGAACAGACTAACGAATGAAAACAATTTTCTAAAAGAAAAAATCAATAAGATTGAGTTATTACTTTATCAAATTCTTAAAGAAATATAATTCTCAAAATTA
>MDTE01193921.1_pt1 | contig 15073 bp, 15 predicted proteins | sample 811231 | NCBI WGS metagenome assembly MDTE01 (sample SAMN05326651, study PRJNA326480) | marine metagenome | isolation source: seawater | place: Indian Ocean: Red Sea | collected 2010 | reverse complement strand
TTTTATTAAGAAATCACGGATTAGTAGACAGAGACACTGTAAAGATTTGTGGATATAATAGTCGTCTTGATACTTTCCAAGCTGTTGTAGGAAACTGGTTATTGCCAAAAGCTAAACAAATTGCTTTAAAAAGAATAGAAAATGCTAATAAATATGATAAAGAATTTTCAAAAATACCACAATTGACGGTACCACCAAGACCTAAAAATCATAAAATTGTTTTTCACCTTTATATAATTTTTGCAAAGGACAGAAACAAGCTTTTAAATTATTGCCTCAAAAAAGGTATTGAAGCAAAAGTTCACTACCCAAAACCTATGTATTTACAGCAAAGTTTAAAATTTTTAAAACACAAAAAAGGAGATTTTCCTGTAACTGATAAACATACAAAAAAAATTATAACTTTTCCTTGTGATCAACATCTTAGCAATAAGGAAATTAATTATGTCATTAAAACTGTAAAAAAATTTTATAAAAATAAATAATATGAAAGCAGCTATTTTAGTCAAAAGTAGAAAACCACTTATTCTTGGAGACTTAGAACTACCTAAAAATTTAACTTATGGTCAAGTTAAGGTGAAAGTTTTCTATAGTGGTATTTGTGGAGCTCAAATTAATGAAATTGATGCTGTAAAAGGCAAAGACAAATTTTTACCACACCTTTTAGGACACGAAGGATCTGGAATTGTGGAGCAAATTGGAAACGGCGTCAAGAATGTAAAACCAGGAGATCACGTAGTGTTGCACTGGAGAAAAGGTGCTGGAATTCAGAGCGCCACTCCTGAATATAAATGGAAAAACAAAAGAATTAACGCAGGATGGGTCACTACATTTAACGAAAAGACCATAGTATCTGAAAATAGAGTGACAAAAATTCCTAAAAATTTTGATTTAAAGATCGCAGCTTTATTTGGCTGCTCAGTAACCTCTGGTTTTGGGGCTGTAAATAATGACGCAAATGTTAAAATTGGTCAGTCTGTTTTGATAATTGGTTTAGGTGGAATGGGTCTTAACATTGCATATGCTAGTTCTTTAGTTTCTGCTTATCCAATAATAGGAATAGACGTACATAAAAATAAGTTAAAAAATTCAAAAAACTTTGGAGTTACTCATGGAATTTTAAATAATAAAACTAAAGATAAGATAAAAAAAATTCTGAATAATAATTTACCTGATATTGTTTTTGAAACCACAGGAAAATATAAACTTATGGAAAAAGCTTATGAATTAACACCTGAGAATGGAAAAACAGTTTTTGTGGGTGTTCCAGACAAAAAAATTTCTATTTATTCTTTGCCTTTAGCTTTTAATAAGTCTTTAGAGGTTTCACATGGGGGTGATGCTAAACCAGATTACGATATTCCCCGTTACGTTAGACTTGTTGAAAATAATAAAATTAAATTAAAAAAATTAATTACACATGAATTTAAATTAAAAGATATAAATAAAGCTTTAAAACTTTTTAGAAGTGGAAAAGCTGGTAGAATATTGATAAGAATGTAGTTTATTTATGGGCAAGCATCTAGATATTGGATATTTTAAAAAAAAAATTAAGGTTAGATCTAAAGTTGCAAAAAAAAGATCAGTAATAAATAAAATAAATGCATGGCAACTTGAAAAAAAATATTATGACGGAAATAGATTAGACGGCTATGGTGGTTTTAAGTATGATGGAAGATGGCTGAAGCTTTTACCAAAATTAATCAAAAAATACAAACTTACGAATAAATCCAAAGTTTTAGACTTAGGATGTAAAAAGGGCTTTTTATTAAAAGATTTAAATATTCTTTTACCTGGAATAAAATCTTATGGAGTAGAAAATCACCCATATCCACTAAAAAAATCAATTAAATGTAATAGCAAACTTATAGAATGCCAATATTATAATTTACCATTTAAAAATAAGTATTTTGATTTTGTTATAGCTTTTAATTCACTTTACATGCAAAATTTAGGCGATGTTATCAAGTCTTTAAGAGAAATTGAGAGAGTATCAAAAAAAAGCTATGTAATATTAGCCTCAGGCGAAAATGATAATGAAAGAAATAAATTTTACAGATGGACTCTAATAGGAACAACTATTCTTCTAAAAAAAGAGTGGAAAAAACTTTTTAAAAAAATAAAGTTTAAAGGTGACTATTACTTCTCGTCCTCAAAATCATTAGGTGTTTAATAAATAATTTTATGAGACTTGCCGACTTTGTTATAGAATTTTTGAAAAAGAAAAAAATTGATACAGTTTTTACTGTGAGTGGTGGTGGCTCAATCTTTTTATGTGATGCATTATATAAAGCAAAGAAACTTAAATATATTTCTTGTCATCACGAGCAAGCAGCTTCTTTTGCTGCAGAGAGTTATTCAAGATTTAAAAATAAGCCAGGCGCAGCAATAGTTACTACGGGACCGGGTGGCACAAATTGTGCAACTGGTGTAGCGTGTTGCTGGATTGACTCAGTACCAACTATTTTTATCTCAGGTCAAGTTTACCTTAATCAAACAATTGGATCTTCAGGATTACGTCAAATTGGAGTTCAAGAAATTGATATAATAAATATGGTTAAAAAATTTACTAAATATTCTGTGATGGTAAAAAATCCCCAAGATATAAAATATCATTTAGATAAAGCCTACTTTATATCAACTAGTGGTAGACCCGGACCAGTATGGATAGATATTCCCGCAAATATTCAAAATGCCAAAATTAGTATTAAAAAATTGAAAAAATTTAAACCTAAATTAAAAAAAAATAATTTCAAAAAAATAGATCTTAAAATTAAAAAAATAGCAAAATTATTAAGTATTCATGATAGACCTATGCTTCATATAGGCCAAGGAGTAAAAATTTCTGGTGGTGAACCTTACTTGAGAAAATTACTAAATAAATATAAAATTCCTTTTGGTTTAACTTGGAATGCCTCTGATTTAGTAGAATCTTCACTCGAATCTTATATTGGTAGACCGGGAGCATTTGCCGAAAGAGGTTCAAATTTGATAATTCAGAATTGTAATTTACACTTAGCGATTGGAACAAGACTTCCATTTATGGTTACAGGCTATAATGCTAGCGATTTTGCGAGAAAAGCAAAAAAAATTATGGTTGATATTGATAAAATTGAATTAAAAAAAAACAGAACTAATCCACACCTTACCTTATGCTGTGATGCAAAATATTTTTTAAAAACTTTATTAAAATATATGCCAAAAAAAATTAGTAATTCTATAAATTGGAGATCATATTGTAAAAATATAAGAAAGAAATATCCTATAGTACTAAATCAATATAGACACCAAAAAAAAACTATCAACTCATATTATTTTATTGAATGTTTATCAAAATTGCTGAATAAAAATGATACAATTGTTACCGACATGGGCCTGTCCTTTGTTGGGACTCACCAAGCCTTTCAAATTAAAAAAGGTCAAAAGCTTTATACAAACTCTGGTCATGCACCTATGGGATGGGGTTTACCAGCAGCAATTGGCGCCTGTTACGCAAAAAATAAGAAAAATATTATTTGTTTGACGGGCGAAGGTGGACTTCAGATGAATATACAAGAATTGGCAACTTTAATGCACAATAAACTACCTATAAAAATTTTCATATACAATAACGGGGGATATTTAACAATTAAACAAACACAACAATTAGGATTTAAAAGCAGGATAATGGGCTCTGATCCCAATAGCGGTTTATCTTTCCCAGATTACAAAAAAATTTCAGCTTCACACAAAATTAAATATTATAAACTAAATAAAACTTACAATTTAAGCAAAGATCTTAAAAAAATATTAAGTTTAAAGGATGCTGTAATTACTGAAATCATTTTAGATAAAGAGCAAGAACAAATGCCCAAAGCAATAAATAAAAGGTTACCAAATGGGAAGGTTATTGCGACTAAATTTGAAGATTTGTACCCATTTTTATCTGCTGACGAATTAAAAGAAAATATGATATAGGTTTTAAATATGAAAAATGCAGTAATTATTTCTGGAAATTTAGCTCAAGATCATGAATTTATTTATCCATATTATAGATTGCTCGAAGAGGGATTTAAAGTTGACGTTTGTATTCTAGAAGGTGTGCCCGTAAAAGGAATTTTGGGTACAACTTTACCACCCAACAAAGAACAGCCTGTACTTAAAATAGATAAAATAAAACCAGATGATTATGACTTACTTGTTTTACCAGGTGGCGTAAAGGCTATGGAAAAAGTTAGACAAGAGACTAAAATTATTAAATTTATTTCTGAATTTAATAATAAAGGTAAAATTATAGCGTGTATTTGTAGTGGCGCTCAGCTTTTGATTTCAGCCAAAGTAGTTAAAAACAGAAAAATTGCAGGTTACTATAGTATGGCTGATGATTTGATTAATGCAGGAGCAATTTATACAGACAAGCCTGCTGTAATTGATAATAATATTGTTACTACTGCTCATTATAAAGATATGGGTCCTTGGATGAGAGAGGTAATAAAGTTAATTAAATGAATAATAATTAAATATTTATGGAAAAATTACATAATTCTGATCTGTTTTGGAAACAAAAATTTGCTAATGAAATTGAGGAATTTAGAAAAAATGCTTACAAATCAGATAATATACTTCCCAAAAGATATTGTTTCGTATTAACAAATCTTTGTAATCTTGCATGTAGTTTTTGTTACCAATATCGTACAAAACTTGCAAATTCTTTAAATTCTGATGATTGGATTAAAATTGTAAAACAGTTACCAGATAATTCCAGGGTTACACTTACTGGAGGGGAACCTTTAACACTTAAAAATTTTGAAAAGGTTTTTTTAGAGGTAGTAAAAAGACATGAATGTAATATCATATGTAACGGACTACTTTTGTCTGAAAAAATAATAGATCTTTTATTATCCTCAAAAAATTTTAAAGTACTTTCAATATCAATTGATAATAGAAAAAATATTATTCGTAAATTAGCAAATGTTAAAGAGGTCAAATGGGATGAAAAATGGTCTCATGCAGAAAAAATGATGTTATATTTCCAAAAAAGAAAAATTGAACTTGGGCATCCAACTTGCATTTTAGATGCAAAGACTTGTGTTTTAGATGAAAATGCTGATGACTTGCTGGATATTCATAAATACTGCATGGAGGACTTAAACTGTGATACTCACAGTTATCAATTTTTAAAGGGATCGCCGATCTTAGGTTGTGATTATATGTATAAATTTAACGATATATTTAACAAAAGTTCTGCTTACGAATATAAAAAATGGGAAATAATTAAAAAACAATTTAATGAAATAAAACAATATAATTATAAAAATAAAAAAGTTGCTTTTTTAAAACCAAAAGTTGTTGAATTAATTGGTGATAATAAAACCTTAAATTATAGGAAAATGGATATTTTAAATTCCAAAGCTCATATCAAGAAAAATTTTTTACCGTGTGCGCAACCATGGGCTAGCATACATATAAATAATGATGGTAATGTTTTTCCTTGTCTTGCAGTCCCTATTGGAAACGTTAGAGAAAAAAATATAAAAGATATAGTATTCGACAAAGAGTTTAAAAAGTTTAAAAGCATTCTAAAAAAACAGGGAACTGTTGAAGCATGCAACAGATGTGATTGGTTACAACCCAGTAAATAAAAATAACAATTCTTTAAATGAATATAAAATTTGTTGATTTAAAAACTCAATGGAAAAATGAAAAAAAAGAATTACTAAAAATTATTGATACTTCTTTATCTTCAGGAGAATGGGTTGGAGGTAAAAATATTAATATTTTCGAAAAAAAAATTTCTAAAATTTGCAACACTAAGTATGCTGTAGCTTTAAATAGTGGAACAGATGCATTAACCCTCGCTCTGTATGTTCTTGGAATAAGAAAAGGAGATGAAGTTATTACAACCTCAAACTCTTTTATTGCCTCAGTTTCAGTTATAGTTCATTTAGGAGCCAAACCTGTTTTTGTTGATGTTTTGCCAGATCAAACAATGAACCCAGATCTTTTAGAAAAAGCAATAACAAAAAAAACTAAAGCGATTATGCCTGTACATTTAACGGGGAGAATGTCCGAAATGAAGAAAATCAATTACATTGCAAAGAAATACAATATCCCTGTTGTTGAGGACGCCGCACAGTCTATTGGTTCTAAATATTATAACAAACCAGCAGGATCAATAGGAACTGTTGGATGCTTTTCAGCTCATCCCCTTAAAAATCTTAACGCAGTTGGAGACGGTGGGTATTTAACAACTAACAAAAAAAAGATCTATAATAAAGTACTTGAATTAAGAAATCACGGAATGATTAAAAGAAATAAAATTAAAAACTTTGGACATGTATCAAGATTAGATAATTTAAACGCAGCAGTATTAATTTATAGATTAAAAAATTTAAAAAAAGTTATTCAACAAAGAAGAAGAAATTTTGAAATTTACAAAAAATACCTAAATAGAAAATATGTTTTCTTCCCTTATGAAAAAAGTTATCAATTTAATACTTATCACACATTTGTGATACAAGTAGATAATAGGGACAAATTAATAAATTATTTAAAAAAAAATAACATAACTACTGCAATACATTATCCGATACCTATTCATCTTCAGCCTGCAGCGAAATATTTAAATTATAAAAAAGGGAGTTTGATAAATACAGAATTACAAGCAAAAAAAATAATTACTTTACCAATTAACCAGTTTTTATCTTCACAACAAATCAAATTTATTTGTAAAAATATAAACAAATTTTTTGATAAATAAATTTCAATTAAATAAATGCTCAAAAAAATGAAATTAGAAAATATTTTTTTTATACCTATTGTTGTTTTTATAAGATTAATTTCTCCTTTAATTTATATAAGAATCACTCCTTTGAAAGTTGCAAGAATAGGACATTTAATTGGCGAAGTAGAAATTTACTTGTGTAATAAAAAAAAGGATAAAAAAAGTTTTTTTACTATTGATTTATTTTACATACGGAAAAACGAAAAAATATGCAACATATTTCTTTTTAATATAATTAAAAAAAAAATTATAATTATTCCAGCATTAATAGGTAAAAAAATTTACCGAATCAATTTAAAATTAAATAGAATTCTTAATTCAAAAAAATCTTATTTTTACGAATTGAATTTTAATTCATCTCCAGAGTATCTAAAAATAAACAATCAGCAAATTAAAATGTCGGATAAAGATATTGAAATAGGAAGAAAAATGGCAGAAAAAATAAATCTATTTTCTCATGATAAGTTTGTTTGCGTAGTTTGTAGAGACTCATCTTATCTAAAAAAAAATTCTAATGGAAAAGATTTTGATTATTTGTCTTTTAGAAATGCCGATATAGATACGTTTATACCAGCATCTAATTATATTACTGAGAAAGGATATAAAGTGGTAAGGATTGGCAACGTTGTTGAAAAAAAATTTGAATTTGGAAATCCTATGGTTATTGATTATTCAAATACCAAACACGTAAATGATTTATTGGATATTTATTTAATTTCTAAATGTGAATTTTTAATAACTACGGCGATGGGCCTAGATATGGTTGCTAAAGTTTGCAGAAAACCAATAGTAACAGTTAACCTCTGTCCATTTGGTATTTTAGAATATTGGGCAAATAAACATTTTATGATATTTAAAAAATATTTTTGTAACAACAAAAACAAATATTTAACAATAAGTGAAATTTTTGATAATAAGTCAGCTTTCTTTTCTGAAACCTCTCATTTTGAAAAAAATAATATCAAGTTAGTAGATAATACACCTGAAGAAATTTTGGATGTTACAAAAGAATGCATTGATTACTTGTTAAACAATAAAATTAAAGAAAACAATTTATATCAAAATAAATTTTGGAATATCTATTTATCAAAAAGAAAGTTGATAGCGCCTGAATTTTACAATAAAGATTTAAATTGTATGATAAATGAAAAATTTCTGATTAAAAATAAAAATTTAATTGAATAGTTTTAAAATGAAAAAAATTCTTATTACTGGTGGATGTGGATTTATCGGTTCTCATTTAACAGAATTTTTCTTAAATAAAGGATTTAAAGTCTATGTTTTAGACAAAAAGGGCAAAAGGTTTAGCCCAGATTGGTTAAAGAATAGTGGAAATAAAAATTTAAAAATTTATTATAATAATGTTGTTAATAAAAAAATTGTAGAAAGTTTAGTTAAAAAAGTTGATTACGTTATTCATTTAGCTGCCTTAATAAGCATACCTCATTCATATATATATCCTGAGGATCATATTTACACAAATGTTATTGGAACATTAAATATTTTAGAAAATTGTAAAAAATATAACAAAAAATGTATAATCACATCATCTAGCGAAACATATGGGTCAGGAGTAAAATTCCCAATGGATGAAAACCACAGATTGTTTGCACAATCTCCCTACGCAGCAACCAAAATTTCAGCTGACCAATTAGCTTTAAGTTATTACAATTCATTTAATACAAAAATTAAAATTATTAGACCATTTAATTGTTATGGTCCTAGACAATCGCCTAGAGCAGTAATTCCAAATATAATTTTACAAATAATAAATAAAAATAAAAAAATTAAGATTGGTAATGTTGAAACTTTCAGAGATTACACACTAATATATGATTTATGTACAGCTTATTGGAAACTGTATAGTTCTGAGAAAGGATATGGACAAGTCTTTAATGTTGGATCAGGAAATACATATCAAATAAAAAAAATTTTTAAAATTTTGTCTAAAATTGAAAATTATAAAGGCAAATTAGTTGTAGAAAAAAAAAGAGTAAGACCTTCAAAAAGTGAAGTGATAAAATTACATTCATCAAATAAAAAGTTTAAAAAATATTTTAAGTGGCGTCCAGCAAATAGCTTTGAAAGAGGTCTGAAAGATACTATTGAATGGTTTAAATTAAATAACAAAAATTTTAAAAAAATATATAATAAATACTCAATTTAAATGAAAAAGACGGTTGTAATTTTATCTGGTGGGAAAGGAAAAAGATTAAAACCTTACACTCTTATTATGCCAAAACCTCTTATGCCGTTGGGAGATAAACCAATTTTAGAGGTGATAATTAGAAAACTTGCTAAACATGGTTTTAAAAAAATAATAATAGCTGCTAATTATAGAGCAGAAATAATAAAAGCTTTTTTTGAGAATGGTAAAAAGTTTGGTGTAAAAATTGTATACTCTGTCGAAAACAAAGAAATGGGCACAGCAGCACCAATAAAATTAATCAAAAATTTGCCTCAGAACTTTTTAGTAATTAATGGAGATATTTTGACAAATTTGAATTTTTCTACATTTTATATGAATCATTTACTTTCAAAATCTTTGTTAACTGTAGGGTTAACTAAAAGAAAACAACTAATAAATTACGGAGTAATAAAAATTCAAAAAGGTAAAATAATTGGTTTTTTAGAAAAACCGATCAATAAATATTTTGTAAGTATGGGAGTATACGTGTTAAACAAAAATATTTTAAAATACATACCAAGCAAAAAGAAGTTTGGATTCGATAATTTAATTTCGACTTTACTTAAAAAGAAAAAGAAAATAAATTTTTATAATCATAAAAAATATTGGCTAGATATTGGTAGACCCGATGACTACGAAAGAGCTCAAAAAGATTTAAAAAAAAAATTAGTATAATGATTTTTCTAATAACTGGAGATCAAGGATTTATTGGCTCTAATTTAAAAAAGTTATTACAAAAAAAGAAAATTAAATTTATTACAGCAAACAAAAAAAATTTTGGTGATTTATCAAAAAAAAAAAGCTGGAAAAAAATACCAAAATCTAATGTTGTAATACATTTGGCCTCTCCGACTGGCATAAGAGATTCCTATAAAAACTCTAAAAAGTATATTAAAAAAGTTCTTAATATTAATAAGAATGTAATAAGTTATTGTATTAAAAACAATGCTAAACTTATTTTTCCAAGCAGTGTAGTTTATGGAAATAATAAAAAAAAAATTTTATCAGAAAATTGCTCAGTTTACCCAAATAATCCTTATTTAGTCTCGAAATTTAATAGTGAGTCTCTAATAAAAAACTACTATAAAAAAAAAAAACTTAGTTACATAATTTTAAGAATTTTTAATGTTTATGGTCCAAAACAAAAAGAGAAGTTTATTATCCCAACAATTTTTAAAGGATTGACTAAAAAAATTCATCTTAAAAATTTAAACTTTTCCCGCGATTTTATTTATATAGACGATGTAATTACAAGTATATTAAAAGCGGCAAAAATTAAAAAAAATCAAATTATTAATATTGGAAGCGGCAGAAGTTACAAAATTTTAGAGATCATTAACATCATTAATCAAATATCAAAAAAACGTGTCAAATTTTTTAATCAAAATGTTAAGCTAAGAGGCGAAGTTAAGAATACCTGTGCTAATATTCAAAAAGCAAAAAAAATTTTAAAATGGAAGCCAAAAACAAATATTAAAAAAGGTTTAAAAAAAGTATATTATACTTTAAAAAAATAAAAAAAATGTCAAATAAAAATTCAAAGTATGTTCCAATAAACAAGGGTAACTATTCTATGGACACCAAAGAAAGGGATGAATTATTTGAAAAAAATAAATCACTTGGTTGGGAAGAAGGTTATAAAGTTTACAGAAAAAATTGGACCGATTTTCCAAAGAGGCAATATGTTTCAGATTACCCACTCCTAGTTGACTTAGAATTAGCTTCTATTTGTAATTTAAAATGTCCAATGTGTTATACAATAAGTGATAACTTTAAAAAATTAGTCAACACTACTAGAATGGAATTTGAATTATTTAAAAAAGTAATTGATGAGATAGCAAATAAAACTGTGGCAATAAGATTAAGTTTGAGAGGCGAGGCAACATTAAACAAAAATTTTGCAGCATGTATAAAATATGCAAAAGATAAAGGTATAAAAGAAATATCAACATTAACACACGGTTTCAAACTAACTCTCCCTTATTTTAAAGAAATTACAGAGGCTGGTATTGATTGGATAACGGTCTCAATTGATGGAACAGACGAAACGTATAATAAAATTAGAAAGCCTTTACGATTCCAGGAACTTCTAGAAAAATTAAAAAAAATAAAAAAATTTAAAGATGATAATAATTTAAAAAAGCCAGTAATAAAAGTTCAAGGCATATGGCCAGCAATAGCAGAAGATCCAAAAAAATATTATGATACTTTTTCTCCTATAGTAGATCAAGTAGCGTTTAATCCTTTAATTGATTACCTATTCAATGATAAGGAAGAAAAAATTGAGTACATTGAAAATTTTATTTGCCCGCAACAATATCAAAGAATGGTTATAGGTGCCGACGGATTAGTTATGAAATGTTCTAATGATGAGGAAAACATTGAAATAATAGGCGATATAAAAAAGCAATCTGTGCATGAAATTTGGCACGGAGAAAAAATGACAAAAATCAGGGAATTACACAAGTCTTGTGATGCTACAAAGTTAAGCAAAGTTTGTAAAAAATGCTATTTACCAAGAAAAACTCAAGATGACAAATGTACAATTGATGGAAGAGAGTTTTCAGTACACAATTATACAAAAAGATCTCAAATAATTGGAACTTAAGAAATTAATGTATAAAAAATTTTTTTCTAAAAAAACATATATAATTGCTGAAATTGGAGGAAACTTTAAAAATTTCAAAGAGGCAAAAAAATTAATAGATTTAGCCGTTAAATCTAAGGTTGATGCTGTAAAATTGCAAACTTATAAAGCTGAAACAATAGCTAGCAAAAGAGCAATTTTCGAAATGGAAAATACTGGAAAGATTTCTCAGTTTAATTTATTTAAAAAATATGAAGTTGATTATGACTTGCATAAAAAAATTTTTAAGTATGCAAAAAAAAAAAATATAGATTTTTTTTCAACACCATCACATGAGAGTGATGTAGATCTATTAGAAAAATTCAATGTTAAAATTCATAAAATTGGGTCCGATGATGCAGTTAACTTACCCTTTTTAAAATATGTTGCTAGAACAAAAAAAATAATAATTCTTTCAACCGGCATGTGTGATTTGAATGAGGTCAAGGAAGCTGTAAAAACTATAAAATCAGAAGGAAATAACAATATTGTCTTATTACACTGTACAAGCTGTTACCCAACTTATCCAGAAGATGCAAATTTGAATTCTATAAGGACGTTAATAGAGACATTTCCAAAAATACCAATTGGGTACTCTGATCACACTCTTGATACGACTGCATCTTGTGCAGCAGTGTCAATTGGAGCTAAAGTGATTGAAAAACATTTTACATTCAACAAAAAAGCAAAAGGTCCAGATCATATGTTATCCTCTGATCCCAAGGATATGACAGAGATAGTTTCAAGAATACGATTAATAGAAAAACTTAAGGGATCAAATTTAAAAAAACCTGCAAAAGGAGAATATAAGAATAGAATTAATAACAGAAAAAGTATAGTTTTAAAAATAGATATTTCAAAGAATACAATTTTAAAAAAAAATCACTTAGCTATTAAAAGACCTGGATCTGGTATTTATCCAAAATTTATAAATAAAGTAGTGGGAAGAAAGATAACTATAAATGCAAAAGAGGATCATATTTTAAAATGGAATGAGATTAAATAATTTAGGAATAGTAATCCAGGCAAGAACAGGGTCTAAAAGGCTTCCAAATAAATTATTTTATAAAATCGGAAACAAAACAATACTAGAACATATAATTTATTCTTTAAAAAAAACCAAACTACTAAAGAATACAATTGTTGCAACCACAAACTTAAATCAAGACAAAAAAATTGTAAATTTTTGTAAAAAAAAAAAATTAAAATATTTTTGTGGTAATAAAAAAAATGTATTAGACAGATATTATAAATGTTCCTTGAAGTTTAAATTTAATGATATAGTTCGTTTAACTGCAGATAATCCTTTTGCAAATATTGTCTCAATAAAGAAATTAGCAAATTTTCATGTTATGAACAAATTTGACTATAGCACCACACTTCCAGTTTTGCCAATTGGCATTGGTATCGAAATTTTTTCAAAAAGCGCTTTAAAGAAAAGTTTTATTAACGCAAAATCAAAATATCAAAAAGAACATGTTAATGAATATATTCTTCAAAACAAAAAAAAGTTTAAAATAGGAATTTTTAATTCACCGTGTCACTATAATAAAAAATTTTCATATACAATCGACACAATGCAGGATTATAGAAAAATTCTTAAAAACTTTAAAAAATACAGATTTAATTTTAAAAAATATAGTTAAAATGATTATATTCGCTGTAGAGTCTTCCCACGCTAAAGGGATGGGTCATTTATATCGCTCCCTAAGAATTTGTAAAATATTTAAAAAAAAAGATTTTCTTTTCTTAATAAATAATCATGGACCATCTTTAAATATACTTAAAAAAGAAAGAATAAATTTTAAAAAAGTAGATTTTAAAAAAAAAAATTGGGAGAATAAGATTTTAAAAAAATATAAAATTAATCTTTGGATAAATGATCGATTAAATACCAATGCTTCCCATAGTAAAAAAATTATAAATTATACTAGGTTAATTACATTTGATGATTTAGGTAGTGGAGCTAAGTATTCGGATGTCAATTTTTGTCCATTAATTTTTAAAAAAAAAATTCCAGGGAAAAATGTTTACAGAGGGCTAAAATACTTACCGTTTGATAACTCATTAAAAAAATATTTCAGAAAAAGAAATAAATTAAAAAAAATATTAATTTTGATAGGAGGAAGTGATAATAGAAGATTATCTTTCAAATTAGCAAATTTTTTTAACAAAAAAAAAATAGTTACCAGACTGATTATTGGACCGGCTTACGGTAAAAATTCAATGAGTGTTTTTAGAAATACTAAAACATTCTCAATAAAAAAAAATGTCAAAAATATTTTTAAAGAATATTACAATTATGATTTATTAGTTTGTAGTGGAGGGATGTCACCATTTGAAGCCGCAAGCACTGGTTTACCTAGTATGATAATAGCAACAGAAAAATTTGAAATACCAGTGGGTTTAAAGCTTAAAAAGATGGGTGTTTCAAAATTTATGGGCTTTTATAAAAATATTAATTATTCAAAAATAAATATTGACTTAAATATACTAGAAATGTCTAAAAACTGTCTAAAAATTTTTGATTTGAAGGGATTGTGTAGAATTAAAAACATAATTAATAATGAAATCAAACTCTAAAATTGCAGCAATACACCAACCTGATTTTTTATCTTATATTGGATTTTTTAAAAAAATGTCAGCAGTAGATACATTCATATATTTAGACAATGTTCAAATTGCAAGAAGAGGCTGGACACATAGGGATCGTATAAAGACAAAAAATGGATTTCAGTGGATAAATATAAATCTTCAAAAATTCAAAAGAGATGAAATTATAAATAATATCAAAATATCATACGATGAAAATTGGCAATTAAAATCCTTAAACTTAATAAAAGAAAATTATAAAAAATCTGTTTTTTATGATGAAATATTTCCTATCATTGAAAAAATTTTTCTAATTAAACCAAAATTTTTATTAGATTTTAATTTAAGGTGTTTAACTATTATTAGAGAAGTCTTAAAGATTAATAATGAAGTAATTTTTTCAAGTGATCTTAAAATTTCGGAAAGTAAAAATCAGTTACTGATAGAAATTTTGAAAAAAAAAAATATAAACAAGTATTTGTCTGGATATGGCGCAAAAAGCTATATTGATTTAGATCTATTTAAAAGAAATAACATAGAGATAATATGGAATAAATTTGAACATCCAATATACAAACAACAATTTAATGGATTTATAAAAGATCTAAGCATAATAGATTACTTGTTTAATTGCGGAATTAAAAATGCTATTAAATTTTTTGGAAAGAATTAATTAAATGAACATTTTAGCGATTGGCGCACACTTTGACGACATAGAACTTGGTTGTGGTGGAACATTAGCAAAGCACATAAAAAACGGTGATAAAGTTTATGTTTTTGTTGCCACTCGATCTGGTTTTAGTGATCACAGAGGTAAATTAGTAAGATCTAATGAGGTTGCAATGAAAGAAGGAAAAAATGCAATGCAGAAATTGGGAATAAAAAATTTAATTCAAGGAAATTT
>MDTE01068248.1_pt1 | contig 15074 bp, 13 predicted proteins | sample 811231 | NCBI WGS metagenome assembly MDTE01 (sample SAMN05326651, study PRJNA326480) | marine metagenome | isolation source: seawater | place: Indian Ocean: Red Sea | collected 2010 | reverse complement strand
GGTTCACTGTCCAACAAATCGACAAGACAATCAGAAGCCAACGCATCGAGCGATCCGTTTGCCTGAACAAGAAAAAAATAGTGAGCATCGAGCGCCACGACGCTGGGCTCGATGCCATTAACCATCTCGAGTAGTTTTTCCCGCCGGAACTCCGAAAGTGCAGATCCGGCAGGCAGTATCAGCACGAAGGTTGCGGTCCGTCGAACAGGTTATCAGGCAATCGGTTGCCCCAGATCGACGCCCAAACGCATAGCGACTTCCTCGTAAGCCTCAACCACACCACCAAGGCCACGACGGAAACGATCCTTGTCTAGCTTCTTACGCGTATCAATGTCCCATAAACGACATCCATCCGGAGTAAATTCATCCCCGAGCAATAGGGCGCCATCGAACCGACCATATTCCAACTTGAAGTCAACCAACAACATACCAGCAGCAGAAAACATTTTTGTCAGAATGTCATTGACCTGAAACGTGCGTTCAATCATGACATCAATCTCTGACTGACTGGCCCAATTAAACGAACGTATATGATATTCGTTGATCATCGGGTCATGTAGGTCATCATTTTTCAGAAAAAACTCAAATGTCGGTGGAGTCAGATCAATACCGTCTTCTACGCCCAGTCGTTTGCATAACGACCCGGTGGCAATATTTCGAACCACGCACTCGACGGGAATCATATCGAGCCGTTTGACAAGCGATTCGGTCTCGTTCAAAAGGCGCTCATGGTGAGTCGCGACTCCCGCACCCTCAAGTTGATCCATAATGAATGCGCTAAAGCGGTTATTGACCATACCCTTGCGATTGAGTTTTTCTACTTTTATTCCGTCAAACGCAGAGGTGTCATCACGGAAGACCATAACGAGTTGGGTTGGATCGCTCGTTTCGAAAACCGATTTTGCCTTACCGGAATAAAGTTCTTTACCTTTCTCCATTCTTATTCACCTATTAGATAAAACTTGCTGTCAAAGGACACCCGCCACCTGCATGGCGGTGCGAACGGCATCGTGATGCCCACTCGATAGCGGCAACAGCGGTAACCGAATGCCCGCATCTGCGAGTCCTAACTGCTGTACCGCCCACTTGGCAGGAATGGGGTTAGATTCAAGGAACATTGCCACATGCAAGGCTGAGAGTTGTTCGTCCAAAGCGGTAGCAACAGCTACATCACCATCCACCGCCGCTTTGCACATACGGTGCATCAAATTAGGTGCCGCATTGGCCGTCACTGAGATGGTGCCCTTGCCACCAGCGAGCATCAGCTGACAGGCACTGCCATCCTCACCGGAATAAATCGCGAAATCCTTCGGACAACGGGCTATCAAGTCACGACCGCGATCCAAGTCATTGGTTGCATCCTTGATCCCGATAATGTTGGATACCGCAGATAGTCGTACTGTTGTGTCGTTGTGCATATCGAGCGCCGTACGGCCGGGGACATTGTAAAGAATTTGTGGAATATCAACTGCCTCGGCAATGGCACTGAAATGTTGAAATAATCCTTCTTGAGTGGGTTTGTTGTAATACGGAACCACCAACAGGCAAGCACTGACGCCAGCGTCAGCTGCGACGCGTGTCAAACGAATCGCCTCGGCAGTGGAATTGGCCCCTGTTCCCCCTATCACCGGAACACGACCTTGCGCTGCCGCAACAGTCTGACGAATTACCTCTCCATGTTCATCGTGTTCAAGGGTTGCCGATTCACCCGTTGTGCCAACCGAAACAATTGCATCAGTACCTTGCTCGACGTGGTAGTCGACTAGTTTTGCCAGGGCATTCCAGTCCACCACACCATCCGCCTGCATTGGTGTCACCATCGCAACCATGCTGCCCGTTAACATCACCTCTCCCTCGCCCAAGAGCGTGTTTTGATTCAAATTTGACTGTCTTTGATGGTACTTGGGCTACGCCGCATTGACAAGAAATGCCTGTCCCTCCTAGCAATCGAGATGCCAGCGCAATTTGCCCTGCTGAATGGCAGCCAGGCCACCGATCGCAATGGGCCGATTCGGGATGCCGTGACCGAACTCTCGTGATACAAAAACTGGACACTCGATACGCTCACAGAGCCGCTCAACAAGCCATGCCTCACACGCCTCACTTTCGAGGCCTAAAAACCGACCCAGCACCACGGCGGTGACACCATCGAATTGCCCTGCCTCACGCCATTGATTCCAACAACGCAACACCCGCTCAGGGCGTTCATTAATGTCTTCTAAGAAAAGTATCCGGTCCAGCCCGGGGGCTGGAAAATTAGGAGTGCCAATTAAATTAGTTAACACACTGAGGCAGCCACCAAAGAGCTCCCCCGTGATGATTTCTGGTGTTGCTTGGTCTTTGGAGCTTTTAAGCACGATCTCGCCCGACAAAGGCGTCCCAGCCGCTAGCATGGCAACCATTTCATCTACGGCAGCGTCTTCGCACCAAGCGGGTGAACCTGGCATCGGGCCATGCAACCCTGGCCAATTCAGCCTCGCTTTCAACGCCGCCTGCACCGCGGTGATATCTGAAAATCCAATCAGTAATCGCGGAGAAACCCTAGACAATTCAGCCCAATCAAGATGTGGCAGCAAGTCACTGGCGCCGTATCCGCCCCGAGCTGCCATGACATAGTCAACACTCCCACTTAGCAAGGCTTCACTCAGTATTTGTGCCCGTTGGGCGATGCCCGGTGGTTCAAGCCGATGTCCTATACGACTGTCGTACGGAACATAAGTAACTGAAAAACCGGCAGTGCCCAGACGTTCGATGTTCTGCTGAATGATAGGCTCAGGGGCACCCGAAACCTCGATCACGTGAATAACTTTCAAAAAGACACCTCGCGTTCAGGTTTTTGACTGACCGTTTAGGAATTTCTCGACCACCAGAACATCATCATCTGCATACCCAAGCGCTATGTAAAACGAACGAACTTCCACATTATCGCGGCGGATCATGGCATGCATCTTGGGAACCCCCCTTTCACACATCCATTGTTCCGCCTGCGCCATTAGTGCCCGGCCAATGCCGCCGCGCCGCCAAGCCGGCGAAACACCGAGGTAATAAACCCATCCCCGGTGACCGTCGTTCCCCATCATTATGCTGCCAACGATCTGATCCCCTTTGACCGCAAGCAATAACTCCGATGCGGGGGACTGAAGGCAAAATCGAATGTCGTCGGCTGGGTCATTCCAAGGTCGGAGCAGATGACAGACTTTCCATAAGGTTATAACAAATGACATATCATCAGCTGTCGCCGAACGAAACAAGAAGCCTTCAGCGTTCGGTGTGCCAAGAACAGACACCATATCAACCCGCCCCAACTAATACCTTGCCATCGGCATCAGCCACTATGATCTCTGCCTGATTAGTGCATTTCGCTAACAATTCAACGATTCCACCGCCAATCTTCGGTTTGTCGATTTTCCCGCTCACAGTCCAAACAGTCGTCAACGTGTCACCAGGGCGAACAGGCGCACTGAATCGACAATTGTGTTCGAGATAGGCAATGGCCGTACCAACAAAGAACATCCCAACCGGCGCGGAAATCAAAGCACTGGTTAAAGGCCCGTGGAGAATGCGGCCACCAAACCGACTGGCCGCCGCAAACGTTTCGTCCACATGCAGTGGATTAAAATCACCGAAAAGACCTGCTCCCATTACCAGATGAGTTTCAGTCACCGTTAACGAAGTCTGGAATGAGTCTCCAACATTAACTTCTTCATAGCTATGTCCCCTAGGGATTCGCATGGCAGATCTCGCATAGGACATTACGCATCACGAATCAATCCGGGCCACCGTCAGTGCTCGGCGCCAGCCTTGAAGTTATAGACCGCACCGGATCGTATACCCGAGGGCCAACGCGAAGTAATGGTTTTCATTCGAGTATAAAAACGAACACCTTCGGGCCCGTGAACATAGTGGTCACCAAACAGCGAACGCTTCCATCCACCAAAACTATGAAAAGCCATGGGAACGGGGATGGGCACATTGATGCCGACCATTCCGATACGCACCCGATGCGAAAAATCCCTCGCTGCATCGCCGTCTCGGGTAAAAATAGCGACACCGTTTCCATACTCATGATCGTTAACGAGCTGCAGCGCGCTGTCGTAGGAATCCACTCTGACCACACACAGTACTGGCCCAAAGATCTCATCGGTGTAAATCGACATAGATGAAGTCACATGATCAAATACCGTGGCTCCTACGAAACAACCATTCTCAAACCCTCGAATGGAGATATCCCTGCCATCAATCACCAGTTCGGCTCCCTCCTCAACTCCGCGATCAATGTATCCACAGATGCGAGCCTTTGCCGCCGGATTCACGACCGGTCCCATCTCTGCATCAGGCTGTGTATAAGGCCCGACCTTGAGTGCCTCAAGCCGCGGGCGTAACCGTTCAACGAGTGCATCCGCAACCTCATCTCCCACCGCAACCATTACCGATACCGCCATACAGCGCTCACCGGCCGACCCGTATGCCGCTCCCATCACCGCATCGATTGCCTGATCAAGATCGGCGTCAGGCATTACAACCATATGATTCTTAGCGCCACACAATGCCTGAACCCGCTTTCCATGATCGCAGCCTGTGCGATAAATATATTCGCCGACAGTTGTCGATCCCACAAAACTGACCGCCTGGACCTGAGGATCGGAAAGCAGCGCATCTACCGCCTCCTTGTCCCCGTTAACAACATTCAAGACCCCAGCGGGCAGCCCGGCCTCAACCAAGAGTTCTGCCATTCGAAGCGAGCAGGACGGATCGCGTTCAGAAGGCTTCAATATGAACGTGTTCCCACAGGCCAACGCAATAGGAAACATCCACATTGGCACCATCGCAGGAAAGTTGAACGGCGTAATACCAACACACACACCCAATGGCTGCCTCACACTCCAGCAATCCACTCCGTTAGAAACGCCCTCGGTGAACTCACCCTTTAGCAACTGCGATATGCCACAGGCAAATTCGACCACCTCGAGTCCACGCGTAATCGATCCCCGTGCATCATCTAGGGTCTTACCGTGCTCAGATGACACAATCTCAGCAAGCTCTCCCATGTGTTCAATCAATAGTTCTCGATAGCGGAATAAAACTTGCGCCCGACGCGCCGGAGGAGTCTGAGACCAGCTCGGAAATGCTTCGGCAGCAATCGCAATCGCACTTCGAACTTCTTCGGCAGTAGCAAGCGGCACCTGTTTGGTAACTTCACCCGTGGCTGGATTGTAGATATCACCGAAACGGTCACCTCCCCCTTCAACCATCTGCCCGCCAACAAAATGGGACAGGGTCAACCTTGCCGCAGTGTCCATAACTAATCTCCTTGGTTCCTTGGTGACGAACTCAGAAAGCGCCATGCCCCATACGGCCTGGTTACCATCTGGTCGACTGTGAGAAACAACGGCCTCACATCGCTCTTGTCAGGCATTGTCGTGGCTGTCCAAGAGAAGAACAAGTCGTTGTGCGAACCCGCAATGCATTGGAGAGCGCCCAACAGGTTGTACACACGTCATTACCAATACACAATGGGTGAAGCGTCAGACTTGCTAAGGAGATCAGCAACACGTCGCCATCACACATCATGGGAGAATAATGATAGGTTAGAACCCAGACAAGCATCCACCAAAAGCTGTCAACTACAACGTCGCATGCATCATCCATGATGGGCAGAGTGCACAACTGCTGCCGCCTTGACTCCTAACCCACAGAGAAAGCATCAGTATGATCACGGCCCGTAGTCATCAAGTTTGTGCAGCAATGGGCTAGTGCGTGTTACGTTTCAGCCGAATACAGCGGAATAAGACTGGGGCCAGAGCAATCACTTTCGCAAACCACCCACTTTCGTATCTTGAAATATGAGAATTAGACGCGTCACGGCGGTAGTCCTCGCAATGAACATGTGGGTGCTGGCACCTCTCGCCATGGCAACCAATGTATCAGTGTTGGTTACTGACACCTTGGACAATCGCAAGCAAGGCGTTCTCGAAACGACGTTCTTGGACTGTCGTCGTCAGATTTTCGCCGTAATTAGCTTGACCAATGTCCCCAAAGGGACCCATACCCTGGTTGTCGAATGGACTGATCCAAATGGGCGCCGACGCGAGAGAAACGTCCAGAAGATATTGGATAGCACACGTGAAGTCGTAACCTGGCTAAAACTGCATCCTGCAACCGGAAGTGGAGTGCTCCGCGTTTTCAACCCCGCCGTTGGCATGACCGCCTTCATCGGGACCTGGAGCGTCGTCATATCGCTTGATGGTGCCACGATGCAGCGCGCGGAGTTTGAAGTCGTCTGCTAACAGGCTTAACAAGAGTTCCGCGTCATCCAGCCTCAAACCTTTAGCACAAGTTGGCACTACGCATAAACAAACCTGTTGGTATATTCGGATCGCACACCCGCATACCAATACGGCTCCTGCGGCCATATCCACAACTTTACCTGTGGGCTGCGTGAATAAATCGATGCAAATTCCTTCGCGTAACGCTCACTAGCATATCGCTCAGCGCCAGCAACGGCAGAATTGTATCCATGACCACCCCAAAGCTGCCCCTCAGAACCCCCATCAATAGATTTACCCGCAGGCTCCAATTCAAAACAATAATCAATAAAATTGTAGGCAGCATCTACATTTTCTGCTCGTGCAGACAGCGACATCCCATCGACCCACACGAGGGGACCCTCAAGCGGGGCCCGGTACTGCACCGGCTCACCATTGCGCATCAAGTTGATAGGAGGACTCTCCCACAGTTGACCCATGACCACGCCTTCGCTCATCAGCGCCACCCTCTGCTTGTCAGCATCATTCCAAAATAGTTTGACCTGACCTTTATTCTTTACACAGAAGTCGGTCACCACGGCCCAGGTCTTGCGCATCTTTGCTTCATCAGCATAAGCCTCGCGCATGGCGCCCGATGGCAGTGCGCCAGTAGTTTCCAGGAAAAGGCCCACACCCAGCATGCCTGAGTGTGGCCGTATCATTACCTTTCCGGTCATGTCGGGCTGCCACAAGTCTCCAAAACTTGGAATCTCTCCATCCCGCGGTGGTGTCCATTTGTCAGTCCGCCACGCGATACCTTCTGACCCCCAAATGTGGGGCAACCAATGCGCGCCGTTGTTATCAAAATTCCACTCGGCATCTCCAATCGCAAGTAATTGCCTATGAATGTTGCTGAGATTTTTAATTCGAGTGTAATCAAATGGCTGTAGAAGATTCAGCGAACTCCACTGCAAGGAACGCATACTCGTTGGGCTGACGATATCGAAGCCCTTGCCACCGGTTACCTTCATCCGGTCAAGAATATCCTCATTGGATCGGATAATTGTGTGATTGATATCAATGCCGGTCTTTGCCTTGAATGACTTGATGAACCCTGGCGGTAAGTAACCAGACCACATTAGGATATTCAGTTGTCCGGATGATGCCAGGACATCGGCACTCACTATCCAGGGACCAACACTCGCACCAGTCGTCACTGCGGCGCAATGTCTGATAAATCGTCGACGCCCTACCTTCGTTCGGCATCCCAACTTGGCACTGTTACTCACTCCAGTTTCATCTCCTGTGACCGGACACGGAATTCCCATTCCGCGATGTCCAGGCAACCTCTTTCCCGGTACGGGAGATCAACTTAGCCCACCACTGCATCGCAGTCGTTGATCCTTTGAAGCTGAACGTCTGAATCATTCGAGTTCACCCAAGGTCCGCCTCAGAATGTCACAGATTTTATCAATGTGGTGTCGTTCTGATACCAGCGGTGGCGCAATGAGTCCCGCATCCCCTGTCATTTTGATATGTAGGCCGTTCTTGAACATCCTTTTCTGGAAATCCGTACCCCGCACACCCGGGCCCCCGGCCGGCTTGATATCAAATCCGGCAAAAAGCCCATAACCCCGCATATCGGTAATTAATGGAATATCGCTGAGCGAAAATACTTGATCAAGAAAGTATGGGGAAAGCTCGCTCGCGCGTTCAAACAACCGATCAGTCTCAATGATATCCATCATTGCGAGCCCTGCTGCACACGCTGCCGGATGACCCGAATAGGTATAGCCGTGGAAAAATTCGACTAAACCAGGCCCAGAGGCCTCCATAATCGTGTCGTGTACTCGATCACTAACTGCGACCGCTCCCATCGGCTGGGCTGCATTGGTGATTGCCTTCGCCATGGTCATAATATCTGGGGTCACTGAAAACGCGTCGGCTGCAAACGCCGTGCCAAGTCGACCAAAGCCGCAAATTACTTCATCGAACACCAATAGAATACCGTGTTCATCACAGATTTCTCGCAATCGCTCGAGATAACCTTTCGGCGGGACTAGAACGCCGGTGGACCCTGCCACAGGCTCAACGAAACAAGCGGCGATCGTATCAGGGCCAACATTCATCGCGATACGCTGCAAATCTTCTGCCAGCTCAACACCCTCGTCAGGCTGGCCCCTTACAAAACGGTTTTCAGGCAACCACGTGTGGCGCATATGGGCTACCCCCGGCACACCAGGGCCGAAGGCTTGCCGATTCTTAATCATGCCGCTCAGCGAAATACCGGCAAGGTTAACGCCATGATAGGCTCGTTCACGCGATACAAAACGTTGCCGCTGGCCTTCGCCCCGAGCATAGTGGTAGGCGTAGGCCATCTTCATCGCAGTATCCACCGCCTCCGAGCCTGAACTTACGAAAAAAACATGATCTAATCCATTCGGAGTAAGTTGTGCTACGCGTCGAGCCAATTCGAAACCCAACGGCTGACTGAGTTGGAACGGCGGCACGTAGGCAGCTTGTTGCAACTGGGCATAAACAGCCTCGGCGATTTCGGGGCGAGAATGGCCCGCAGCACAACAAAACAGGCCGGAAGACCCGTCTAGGATCGCTTCGTCCTCCGGGGTATACATGTAAACCCCCTCGCCACGCACAATGATGCGCGGATCCGCCTTAAAGTCGCGGTTGGCGGTAAACGGCATCCAATAATTCTCGAGAAATTCGATATCGTACTTCATACTGATTCGGCCTCCTGGCGTATGGCGATCTTTCGACATGGCGGGCCACCCCAAACGAGGTAGCTCGGGCTTCCACGATGCTCACTGTGCCGTAGGATACGCACTCGACGCACCTTGGACAATCGAGTACACACAGGCACTACCGAAGACCGAGCCCATGCACTATATTTCCCTCGCACCATTCGCTCCTAAGTAATCTGACATCCCCATGACTCACTGGCTTAAGCACCCCACATAACCATGCAAATCGGCGTCCCCAAAGAAACTAAAAATCACGAATATCGCGTCGGACTCTCTCCGGCAAGCGTTCGTGAAATCGTTGCTCATGGCCACCAGATCGTTGTAGAGCGGCAAGCCGGAGAAGGCATGGGTGCATCGGATGCGGATTACCGTTCGGCAGGTGCTACGGTCACTGGCGATGTTGCTGGACTTTTTAACGACTGCGAGATGATTGTCAAAGTCAAAGAGCCGCAGGCCAATGAACGCGAGATGCTGCGCGAAGGGCAAGTGCTTTTCACCTACCTTCATCTGGCTCCTGATCCGGAACAAACCAAGGACCTGGTGAAATGTGGTGCAACCTGCATTGCCTACGAAACAGTCACGTCACCGTATGGCGGACTACCGCTGCTCGCGCCTATGTCGAAAGTCGCTGGCCGCATGGCCATCCAGGCAGGTGCCCACTGCTTGGAACAACCCCACGGTGGACTCGGCATGCTACTGGGTGGAGTACCCGGTGTCCCGCCCGCCAAAGTTGTTATTCTCGGCAGTGGAGTGGTCGGTACCCACGCCACACAAATGGCCGTTGGTATGGGTGCCGATGTCTGGGTCCTTGACCGCAATTCGGACGCGCTCGAGAATCACTGGCGCCAATTTGGCCGAAGCACCAACACCATATTTTCCACTCAAGACGCAATCGAACAACATGTGATACAAGCTGACCTGGTTATTGGCGGTGTGCTGATTCCCGGATCATCCGCACCTAAACTTGTGTCAAGAGACCTGGTCAAAGCCATGAAACGGGGCGCAGTCATCGTCGATGTAGCAATCGACCAAGGTGGCTGTGTAGAAACATCACGACCTACGACGCACGATGATCCGACCTTCGTTGTTGATGGAGTGAACCATTACTGCGTCGCCAATATGCCCGGTGGCGTGCCCCGCACGTCAACCTATGCGTTAAATAATGCGACCTTACCGCATGTCCTGACATTGGCTAACAAGGGCTGGCGCCAGGCACTTCGCCACGATCCTCACCTGCGCCATGGCCTTAATGTCCACGCGGGCCAGATCACGTGCCAGGAAGTTGCTGACAGTCTTGGTTACCCTTTTGTCGCCCCAGAAGACCTTCTGTAGCGCTGTACCCAATGACTCTTAAACGGAATAAACACCTGCTAACATGATGCCGACATACTTAGGGAGACTGATCCAATGACTCGAATGACCCCCAGCGAAGCGTTTGTTGAAACTCTGGCCGCCCACGGCGTCACTGACATCTTCGGTATCATGGGCTCAGCCTTCATGGATGCTATGGATATCTTCGAGCCCGCTGGCATCCGCTTTATCCCCGTGTGTCATGAACAAGGATCGGCGCACATGGCAGATGGCTACGCCCGCGTCAGTGGGCGTCACGGCGTATGCACGGGCCAGAATGGTCCAGGCATCAGTAACAGTGTCACGGCCATAGCGGCGGCGTTTTGGGCCCATTCGCCGGTAGTAATTATTACACCGGAAACCGGCACCATGGGCATCGGGCTGGGTGGGTTTCAAGAAGCTAACCAGCTGCCCATGTTCCAGGAATTCACCAAGTATCAGGGTCACGTCAACAATCCAGCCCGAATGGCCGAATTTACTGCACGTTGTTTTGACCGCGCGCAGTCAGAACTCGGTCCCACGCAACTGAATATTCCGCGTGACTACTTCTACGGTGACATTAACGTCAACATTCCCCAACCCCGTCCGCTGGACCGGGGTCCCGGTGGGACACAGAGCCTTAATGATGCAGCGGATCGACTGGCGAAAGCCAAATTTCCCGTCATTATCTCGGGTGGCGGCGTGGTAATGGCTGACGGTGTTGACGCCTGTAAGGCACTGGCTGAACGACTTGGCGCGCCTGTGGTCAACAGTTACCTGCACAACGATTCTTTCCCGGCCAGTCACCCACTTTGGTGTGGGCCTTTAGGTTACCAAGGATCCAAAGCCGGTATGAAACTGATGAGCCGAGCCGATGTGGTGCTGGCACTGGGCACTCGTCTTGGGCCTTTCGGGACGCTGCCCCAGTATGGCATGGAGTATTGGCCAAATGACGCCGAAATTATCCAAGTCGATGCGGATCACAAAATGCTGGGCCTGGTCAAGGATATTACCGTGGGTATCTGTGGCGACGCTAAAGCCGCCGCACAGGCACTGCTTGAGCGACTGCAAGATCGAACACTCGACAGTGACTCCACTACTGCTGAACGTGGCCAAACCATTCAGGCTGAAAAAGCAGCGTGGGAGAAGGAACTTGATGAGTGGATCCATGAAAATGATGAATGGAGCCTTCAGATAATAAAAGAAGCGGGCGAAGGTGAGCTACATCCACGTCAGGTCTTGCGAGAACTCGAGAAAGCGATGCCCGCCGATGTCATGGTCTCGACCGACATCGGTAACATCAATGCGATCTCCAACAGTTATTTGCGTTTCGAGCGCCCCAGGAGTTTCCTGGCACCGATGAGCTTCGGTAACTGCGGCTACGCTTTGCCAACTATTATTGGCGCGAAAGTCGCAGCACCTGAGCGACCCGCAATCGCCTACTCAGGTGATGGTGCTTGGACTATGAGCATGGTTGAAACGATGACCTGTGTCAGACACAACATCCCAGTCACCGCTGTGGTGTTCCATAACAAACAGTGGGGTGCGGAGAAAAAGAACCAAGTCGACTTTTATGGCAAACGTTTTGTGGCTGGCGAACTCGAAAACCAGGACTTTGCTGCCATCGCGAGAGCTATGGGTGCCGAAGGCGTGACTGTGAGTCGACTTGAAGAGGTTGGCCCGGCACTTGAAAAAGCGATCGATGCTCAGATGAACGCGGGCGTCACCACAATTATCGAAATTATGTGCACAAAGGAACTGGGCGATCCGTTTAGACGCGACGCGCTAAGCATCCCGGTTCGACATCTGGACAAATACAAACAGTACGTCTGAATTGTCTTCTCGAACAATAGGCGAAGACTACTTACTGTCAACGTAGTCTTTCGAATCACGAGGGTGCCATCCCCGCACCCTCGTGTATTCCCACTCCTGTGTCGTTGGTGTTGTGGGATACCTTAAACACAGGAGTAATCACAGAACCCGCCGATACATCATCATTGCAATACCCAAAAAAATCACCGATGGTAGCGTAGCTCCAAGCAATGGCGGCACACCATGAACCAACACTACGTACCCAAACACTTGGCTGAAAAAGAAAAACGCTAACCCCATTAAACTCCCCAAAAATAGATTCCGCCCCATGGTGCCGGATCGAATACTTCCAAGGACAAATGGAATGGCGAGGATCACCATTACCGCAGTTGAAATCGGCAACATCCATTTGCTCCAGTAGGCCAGTTCAGAGGCTCGCGCGTCCTGATGGTTACGCGCCAGATGATCAATGTATGTTCGCAACTGCGCCATTGATAACTGGGCCGGCTGAACCACAAACATCTTCATCATCTCCTGTGTCACCGTCGTCTGCCAAGCTTGACGAACAACATTTGTCATTTGCACGAAGCCCTCATCATCGATAATTGTTGTGTTAACGTTGCTCATCTGCCAGGCACCGGCAACAAAGTTCGCCGCCTCGGCATCAACCAACGAGTGCAATCGATCATGGCCTGCAAACTGGAAAATTTTGATTTTCCTTAAAGAAAGATTCGGCATGACTTCGTTCACATTGACATAAGTATCCCCGTCACGAAACCACAACCCAAAACTGGTGCCCTGATCAATATTACGGTGCAGCGCCTTTGCCTTGACCTGTTGAGCAAGCGTTTCGCTATAAGGACTAACCAGTTCACCAATCAGGATTGCCGCAAGGACGAAGAACGCACCACATTTGAGTGCTGATAACGTCATCCGTGCTACAGAAACGCCGCTTGCACGGATGACAATTAACTCCGAGTCACGCGCCATACTCGAAAGACCCAGGATGGCGCCCAGCAAGACCGCCATGGGAAAGACCTCGTAGACAATTCGCGGTACGCTGAGTCCGACGAAAGCAAATGCCTGCATCACACCGTAATCGCCTGATCCGATGTCAGCGATCTGGTCAACAAAAATCACAAGCGCAAACAGTCCAACAAGGACGGCCATCACCAGCAATGCCTGGTGAACAATGGTGCGGCCGATGTAGAGATCGAGCAAACTCATATTATCGCGCGGCAGTGTTAAGTCTGCCCAATAGCGGTCGGCTGTTAGAACGACACCAAAAGCAATAGCCCGCTGCCACCAGCATTAACAAATGCAAAAACCATAGCATCGTAGAGTCGGTCACTGTCCCATTGCGAATCATCGCCACCAGGAGGCCGACCGCCTGGTAATAGGCGAAATAAATAACGAGTGCGATCACAAATGTGGGCAAGCGCTGTCGCCTCGAATATCCACTGCTTGATGCCAATGCAAACAAAATCAAGACCGGTACCATAACGACTTTAGACATGCGCCAACACAGCTCCGCCACGTGCGTTGGTTTAGTGCTGTCTATTGTGATTACCCCCGCTATGCAGGCTGCGATTGATGCAAACGAATGTGACCTGCAGATATCACGATATTTCTCATCTAAAAGCGCTTTCCATTTTTCATTTCTGTCGGTTATGAAATATGGCCAACCACGCAGCGGCACCTGCAACGGAGCGGAAGACGCTCTCTGGATGCGAATGCCGTACTTCTCAAAACGGGTCACGCGATAGGTCGGCGATCCTGGTGTGCCGTCGTAACGTACTCCATCACTCATGACCAAGTAGTCCGTCCCGCCACGTGTTTCCTGATGGCCGTTGGCTGCGACAATCACCATCTCGTTACCAAGATCAGAACCGTAAGCAAAGAGGTTCTCCAATTGGTTGCTGTCGGCGTCGCGGCTTTCCACAAAATAGACAGCCCTCGCGCTAGCCGACTCTACAAATAGACCGGGAACCACTGATTCGAGATCACTACGATTCCTGAGCTCCGTTTCGACGCGAGCCCCGGCCTGCACGGATAACGGCGACAAATAAAACGAAAAACCCCCGATCAGCAATATCGAAAGCAACATGAGCGTAACCGCTGGACGAAGAAAAGCTGGTAGCCCCCATCCTGAAGCGGCAAGCACAATGAGCTCGTTGTCTTTACGCCATCGTCCCAGCACCAACAAAATCGCCATGTACAGCATCAGTGGCAACATGACATCCAGGTACGACAGCAACTTAAAACCCAGTAATGAGACAATACGACCCAGTGGCATAACGCCTTCTGCAGCCATGCGGAGAAACCCGAGCGTTCGGATGACCAGGAAAATCACCAACATGATCAATGTGACAGCACCGCAGGTCCGCAGGACTTCACTGACGAAAGTTCGGTGGAGAATCAACGTCGAATAATTCCATCTATTGCTTTGACAGAATTGTTATTGTCGCACGACAATAACGGTAACGCTGTGCGGATTGTTATCCGAACACCAATGCACCCACTTCACCCTACACGAATTTAACTAAACGATTATGAAAATTTCTGTGACCACGTCTGATCCTTGCACACTGACCGCAGACTGCCTGATCGTCGGTATCCACCAAGACACGCCGGTGACCGGCGTTGCAGCAACAGTTAACCGGGCAACCAAGGGCTTAGTTAAACGCCTGTTGGACCGTAGCGATATGGATGGCACGGCGGGGCGCTGCGTAATGCTACCGCTTGATACGGGTGTTAGCGCCCAGCGATTGCTCTTGGTTGGGCTTGGCAAAGCCAACACGGCACGCGACTTCGAGGCCGCTGTTCGAGGAGTGGCTGAAACCCTGGGGCACTCCGGCTCGCGCAATGCGGTCTTTGCACTGCCCGCCTCTAGTCGACGTGGGACAGCACTCCATCAGCAAGCCCGACT
>MDTE01032255.1_pt1 | contig 15074 bp, 2 predicted proteins | sample 811231 | NCBI WGS metagenome assembly MDTE01 (sample SAMN05326651, study PRJNA326480) | marine metagenome | isolation source: seawater | place: Indian Ocean: Red Sea | collected 2010 | reverse complement strand
TAAGGACTTATATTTAGATTGGTCTTTTGTGGCATTTTAGAACTCTAGTATGATTTTTATGTCCTCTTTTTGTCGGGAACTTCTAACAATTTCTGGTCTATTATCCATATAGATTATTTGACCCGACCCTTTATTTATCTCAGAATCAGATAACCCTGCATTAAAATTAGTTCCCAAATTGATAAGTTTAGAACCCGTTGGGTTGGTTGTTATACCTGTAAAATTACTCTGTATGGTACCTGTAAATCCAGATTCCTCTCCATTGACAACATTTGCATTAGTTGCACTCTCAAATTGATAAATTCTTCCAGATGTTGTTACACCAACATAATCTGTATGATCGTATGATGAGTTGTTAAAATAAATTGACCTATCTCTAAAATATTTTAATACTTTAGTTTCTTTATCATATGATGCAACATAACCTTTAGCAATTTTTCCTTGATTTGGAGAAACTGTAAGTTTTTGATTTATTTTTTCCCCAATAACAGGTGCATTACTACCAGTTACTGTATCAAATTTAAGAGCTTGTAGTGATGAAAAAGTACTATCTGTATAGGTAGAAGAACTACCAACTTTTGTTGGATTTTTCACAATACCAATCTGTGCGAATTTAGTGTTTATTGGAAAATCCTTAGTAGAATCATCAAATCTTGCATAGATAATGACTTTATCAGTTCCCAACTCAGTGTAAATATCATCACCATGCCCTCTACCAGGTGGAATTATGGGAATCAATTTCGCTTTACCAGTTGTTGGTACATTAGAATTAATTGTGTCTAAATCTACTATACCGTAAGTGTATCCTTTTCCTCCAGAACTTACAGTAACATTTGTTATTTTTCCACCCTCAACATCAACTCTCGCTTTACCTCCTGTACCATCACCTAAAATATTAACCTCTTGTGAGAATCCATTAGAGTAATTTGTACCACTTTCTGCAATATAAATGTGTTTAATCTGATTCAAGTTAAGTTCAGAATTACCATTTTCTCTAACAGCTCTTATCTGGGAATCTGTTGATGTAGACCATCCATTAGGAACTGTTATAAACTCAGTGGAGTCAAATTTGATAATATCACTTGGGGAAACTGTAAATAGATACTTCCATTTGTAACCATCTCCACTATTACCTGCCTTTGAGGGTTCTAAATCTGTAAATGTAGGTTCATCTAGAGATACATTTCCTAAAGGATTCGTTCCATTAGAACCATTATCAATACAAATATAAACTTTAAATTCAGAATTGACAACATAATAGTTTGCATCATATAATCTATTTGCTTTAGTTAAAGGACTTTGATTTGTAGCACTATAATCATCTCTATAAATTTCATATCTATTTCCTGAAACCCAATCCACTCTTCTTATTAGTCTTCTAATATTTCCAGAAGCTATTTTCTTACCAAACATCATCGTATCGCCAACATGACTTCGATATGAAAAACTGTCTGTAGGAGCAGGTGTAGCTGTATCCCAAGATGTTGATCTACCAAATCCAACTAAACCAGCGGCTCCAGATGGATTTGCTAATCCTAAAAATACATAATATGAATTATTAGTATTCTCTACTGACTCCACAAAATTATTTGCATTCAATATTCTGAACTGATCAGTAATAATTGCTGACATTTGTACTGTATCTTACTTTTCTTTCTATTTATAGGGGTTAGGGTATAGAAATAACTGCTCTAATAGAACCAGTGTTTCTGTGACCTGTTTCTCCTACATTATCATAACTCTTTCTTTGTATTGTAGGGAAGGTTGTAAGTCCAGCATTTACAGTCAAACCTGTAACTCCTATTGAAATAGGATTTAATGAACGTTTAACATCAACGCCACTACTTGCACCATATAATCTACCCCAATTTATTGTACCTAAACTTGTTGTTAATCCAATATTGGTTAGATCGAAGAAACCCTCTTCATCAATACTATCAATCCAATTATCAGTATTTGAATGAACCTTACAAGTGATAGTTCCTTTCGCATCACCATCAGTTACAATAGTATCGACCATATAAACATTATCAAGGAAAGTTGTTCCAATTCCAACTACATGTGCATCATTACCGTCTCTATCTATTGATGTAAGTCCATTTCCAACCTTTGTATCTTTAATATAAATTGGATATCCTGCAGCAAGTAGATTTGCAAGACCGTTTGTAAGTCCACCATCACTATTTTTGTTAACAGCAGTGAAATCGAATCTTAATGCTGGACCACTTACTTTTGTAATACCAGTGATAATTCCAGTAAATCCTTGGAAGTTTGATATTCCTGTAATTTTCTCTGTTTCAAATTTAGGTTCAGATATAATAACTTGAGGTGGAGTACTTTGCTGATCGTATCCAAGTCCAGGATTTACTATATCAGCACCAGTTACCACACCATTAGTTACTGTGACAGTGGCAGTAGCAGTGGTGCCAATACCAACAAATTTCTCAACACCTATTGGTGCCTCAATACCTATATCAACTATTCCAGTGTATCCTGAACCACCGTCTGTAATGTTGATGGCTGAAATAGTTCCACCAGCACCTATAGTAGCAGTTGCCTTTGCAACTTCACCAAATTCACCTGATGTTATTAATGCATCTACTGAATCTGGTAGAACTGAATTATCATATTTACCCTCATAGAAGAATGATTGAGCGTCGTCAACAAAAATGCTATTACTTGGCTGTACACCTGATCCTGAAGTTTCAGATAAATCACCAATTATTTTAACTGTAGGATGAATTAGAGGTTCAATTAATGATCTTGATTTAGAAACTAATCTACCATTAATTTGCAAATCATTCTTTTGCTTTGTCCACCTAATTGGTTTTTCAGTTGTCTCATCAATACCAAGTCCACTATAGATATCAGTGTCAACTAAATCAGTATTAAGAATATCCTTAATAATTCTTTCGGATGTTTGAGATGTTGTTAATCCACTTACTTTTTCACTCTTAAATACACGAACAGAATCACCAATCTTAACTGTTTCTGATACATTCTCAATCTGAACATCAACACCATCGATACCTTTATAGAAGTAAATATCTACATGATCATGATCATTAAGACCTGGTTGAGATTCACCACTAGGTGGTTCAGTGAATATAAACGTTGTTCCTCCTTGGAATTGATAAGCCTCACCAGGTTTTTGTAGTACTCCATTTACAAAAATAAGTAGAACTGCATCTAAATCAATCAATGCAGAACGAGGATCAGTTAATACTTTCTCAAAACTTACTAATTCACCATTAAAGAATAGTGGGAATCTTGTTCTAGTACCATCTTGTAGTACTTTAATACTATCAATTGCATCAATTTCACCAAACTGCCAAGCAGAGAATTTATCATTGAATATCTCAAGCACTTCTAATTCAAACTCTTGTATTGGTGCTGATAAATGTGCTGCAGTTACAAGTCCTACTGGTTTAAATTTATCTCCTTTCTTAAATGAATATCCTGATCTAGATATTTCAAAGTCCTTGATTCCAAACAAAGTAGAACCAATACCAACTGCGGTTGTCGCTGCACTAACACCAACATTTAAGAGAAGATTTGCACCTGTTTCTGTTGTTGCTCCAACACCTAATCTAGATATTCCTACAACTTCAAGATTTTCATAAGTTGGTTCGGGTATATTAATTTGTGGATTTACATATCCAGTGCCTGGATTCGTGATTGTAAATGCAAGAGTTCCTCCTACACCTACTGTTGCTTCTACAACAGCACCAGTACCACCGCCACCACCAGCTCCCACATTAAATGTAATTGAATTAAGAGATGTTGCTCCTACACTTACAAATGAACCAGCAAATGGATCTGAGTTAGGGAAACTAGTTTTAGATACTGCACGAGGATATGGATGATTACCTAAGAATCCATCTTTAGAGCACTTGAATACAATTCCACCAGTATCAATACCAACTGTTTGACCTGAAGTGAATGTATGATCTGGTATGATTAGTGTGAGAAGTCCACTGTGAGATTCATAAATCGCATCAGTTGCAGTGAATGCCTCTCCATTGTAAGTACCTTTTCTTATAGAACCTATACCAGAACTAACAAATTTATGTTCGTACGCAATATCAGTAACACCTATTGCAACGGTTCCACCTCGATAACCAGAACCAAATGTTAAGTCTTCATAGAATTCATATGCATGACCTCCACCTTGATAAGTATGTGGTATTGTGCTGGCACCTGCTCTTACCTCAAAACTTCTTTCAGAAACTATACCGACAACAAATAGTGGTCTCTCGTGGTCTTGGAAGATAGTTGTTGTAACTCCAACATATCCACCACCACCAATTGTTTTTACTGAATCAGCAGCAGCAGAAACAAATGTATGAACATATTGATCGGCTGGAGCTGAGGCACCAACATTAACTCTAAAGGTATTTGTAGTTCTATTTGTTATTGTAAGATACTGACCAGCAGCAGGGTCTGTTGCACGAGGATAACAATGTGTGGTATTATTACTATCTTTATCACAAGTAAAGCAAATTGAACCAGTATCAAGAATAACAGCATCACCCACAACTAATCCATGATTTGGAATAGTTAATACTAATACACCAGTAGCAGGGTTATATGTTGCATTAGTTGGTGTACCAACAACTGTCTTAGGACATACAAACTCTAATCCTTTTAGTTTAACTGAAGTGGGTCTATCTAGAGCAAATCCATGAACATCATTTGTTGTTACTGTAATAATTCCACTTTGATTATCATATACAGCAGTCTGAATACCTAGATTGAATCCAGATGATGTTCCAATACCAACAATTCCTGTTAACTGACCTGATGCGTTTTTCTCTGGTCTTACTTTTGCACCAACTAAAGGAGCATATCCTAAACCTTCAGTTGAACCAAGGGAAACAATTAAACCACCTCTAGGTATTTGATTTTGGTTAATATCATCAGGAGATACAATAAATTGACCGTTTTCTGATGTAATACCAGTAAATCTGATTGATGATATTCCTGCAGTTGTATCTGCTAATATTGCATAATTATTACCAGAACTATTTGCAGTAAATGGTTTCTGATATACACCATTAATAAACACAACACCATTTCCTACCTCAATACCTGCTGATGTATTTGCACCACCAACCTTCAAGGTATAATTTGTTGTAAGACCTGTGAAGTTATCTGATATATCATCAAATAACATGTTTGTAGTATAATCTTGTCTTGTAAAAGTTCTTCCACTAAAGTTTGCTTTTACGAAAGGTAACTCAGTATTATTTTTTCTAGAACGTGTATTTCCTTTTGGAGGGTCAATAAAATGAATTTTACTATCAATTATATTGAATGAACCTCTATGAACTCTTACAGTATCACCACTATTATGAGGTGTAGCACCAATACCTAAAGCACCTCTCTCAACTCTAACTGTTGGGATTGTTGATAATCCTTCAGATATGTTTAACTGGTCATCTATTTTTCCACTTCCATCGGATGTGCTTGAAAATCCGACTTCAATTATCTTCATAAATTCGTCATTTATCTTCAATACATCAGATGTAGCTATTGAACCGATACCACTTAATGAGAATTGTGTAGTTGCTGCTCCAATATTAACAGAAAGCGAATGAGTTAATGAGGTAAATGTAATTGGTTGCTGTACTACACCATCTAAACCAATAATTGTTTTAGATAATTTATTAGTCATATTAAGTTTATGATTGTTACCAGAACCAACACCTGTAACAGTTATTGCAATACCTGATGTTATATCTTCTCTTGTTGGGAATAGTTGGAATTTATCTTCAGTTATAACTTTTGCAAAAACAGTGGATGGCATAATATCAGTTGTTATACCTGAACTATTAATTGTTGACCCAATTGATATTGGAGTAGCTGCTACTCCAATAAAAGAAGAATCAGGACTATAAACTAGTTCTTCATTTGTATTAAAGAAATGATTAGGTATGGTGAACACACCTGTTGTTTTTTCAAGTCCTACACCATCAGGATTAAATGTTTTTGTATAAATTGGAGTTCCTTGATATTTTAAATCAAATTCAGTTTTATTTGCTCTTGCTCCTTCTAATCCATCATATGTTGCTAGTATTACATCCTGATCTACATTACCGTAACTTAAGGTTGCTGGAATGTTACTAAAATCAGTGGCAGTATAGAATACTTGATTATATGCCTGAACCTTAATTTCATCTGTAAATTCTGGATCAGGAACGAATCTTAAATTAATATCATCTCCAGATGTTTGTGATATAAATGAACCTATTCCTGAAGTTGATCCTAATGAAACAAATGGATACTGAACTACTAAAATATCTTCTGAATCTCTAATTGCTGTAACTTGATGTATTGCAGAGGTCTGTCCAGTAGATACTTTGATTAAAGATTTGATTGAACTATCATTAAATTTATTAATGGTTGCATAAGTGATATCTGAACCTGTTGCCTGATTAAATGTAGATTCAAATCTTGCACTTCTCTCAGATTCAGGAGGTTGACCTGGAGATAAAAATCTATGTGTTCCTATTCCTGCGGATGTTGTACCTAAACCTACTATACTGGACTTAGAATCTAAAATAGTTGATCTATTATTCTCAATCTGTAGTTTGACTAATCCACCCTCTAATCGAGCAGTAATTATACCTACAGTATTAGTTGTTATTCCTAGAACATCGTCAGAATAAACTTGTGATAAAGTTGTGTTAACACCATCAAAATCAAGTATTACTTCATTGTAATTAATTTCTTTTGTTATTGTGTCCTGAACAAATATGTTTGCTTGTAGTCCATTAAACACATCTTTATCAAATTCTACGATTGTAGTTGTATTAAATCCAATAGAAGCAGATGCAATACCAACATTTGCACTTATTAAATTAATACTTCCTATAATATTAGAACTAACTCCAGGTATATCTTCATCATAGAATGTTTTTAATATTTTTATGTCATGATCTCTTGTAAACTTCTCAACTGGATTGAATATCAAATTATTTAATTCAGATTCGGTTATATCTGTTTCAAAATCGCCAAGTTTTAGATTACTATCAATACTATCTGCTCCAACTCCAGTACTATCAGTTGTCTTCTCAAGTAAAATTATTTCATCTTCTTTTGTTAATACGACTAGTTCACTTAATTGCACGTCAAAAGTATCTGGATCAACAACTTGGATTAAGTAATTTACTACTTTACCATTAATTTCATCGATTACACTTGTGTTTTCTGCAAAACCAACACTTGAAAATTTTCCACTTATGTCATCATGAATAATTACTCTATTAGTAATACATCTATTAAAATTAGTTAATTTTCTCTCTGAGAATAAAAGAGATTTTGTTTTATTACCTAAACTATTGTAATCTAAAACATAATCAAAATTGTTAATTGCATCGACTCTATTATCATCACTTACAACGTCTAAAATGAGAGTTGCTATGGATTTATCAGTTTCTGAATTGACACCAACCTTTACATTTTGCTGAACAGAAGTATCAGCAAAATTCTTTAATCCCGCAGGATGAACTATACTATTAACACTATTTGAAAAATCATCCCAAGTTATTGGACTCTTAACAGAATATGATAAATTCTGATAGTAATCATTATCAGGTATAACCTGAACGTCATCATCTAATTTTCCAATATTATCAAGCCAACCATATTCTTGACGATTTGAAAAATCAATCTTAAATCTACCTAAATTTGGTTTAAGTTTTATTATTTCAGCAGAAACACCTGTAATTCTACCTGTAATTCTGTCACCTTTTCTAACTACCTCTAATCCATCTAATTTAATAAAATCATCTCTTGATTGTACAATGGAAAGACTAGAATCTTCACCATTTAATGTTAACTGTTCGTTTAATTGAAATATTCCTCTTTCTTGTACTGGAACTAATTCAGGATAATTCTTTTTATTGATTATGGTTGCATAACCAGATTGAAATGTTTTAGCAAAACCAGGATTAGTAGTCACTCCAGCAACACTAAACTTTAGAATTGTATTGCTACCAGGTATGTAATCTACAACTTTAAAGAATGAATAATTATGATTTTCTGAATTGAATCCTTCCCCCGATACTTCTCCAACCGTTCCTCCACCTTGTGCTGTAAGACCTCCAGCTTCACCAATTCTTTGTATACCTTCAACAAAAATTTCATCTCCTACCTCAAAGGGTTGAGGATCAACAAATCCATTAAATGGTGTTTGCATAAAGCAAGTAACCAATCCTCCAGAACTACTCTGTATTGAATTAATACCAATACCGTTTGAGTTATTAATTGAAAATATTTTATGCTGGACTGAATCAAGTCCATTTATTGGAGCAACTAACTGAACATTTGAGATGGTTTGATTAGGAACATCTGCTTGTAAAGAACTTGTATCAACAACTGTGTTTGTTGATGGATTGAATAATATTAAATTAGGAGCTGTTGTGTAATCAGATCCACCATTTACAACATTAATTCTGGATATGGTGTCTAGATTATCAACATTTAAGATTGATGGTATGAAAACTTCTGGTTGTAGAGTTTTATCTGCTGAATATTCATATCCTATATCAACCACTCTTACATTCTCTATTTTACCTATATTATTGGACTCAGCGATTATGTTAGCATCTACACCTTCATCTGATATGACTTCCTTAAATAATGGTAACTGTTTATAATTAAATCCTTTAGATAAAATCTTTAATTTACTAATCCCACCTTTTACATTTGTTGATTTTGTTGAATACTCAATTTTTTCACAATCAGTATCATTATAAGTTAAAAATTCAGGGAGTCTTGGTGAGAAATTAAATGTTTCTGATGTAATACCAGATATTTTGTACTCACCATTATAAACACTATCTAAGAAAATAATTTGTGAATGATTTTGTACTTCATTATCTGCTGTGCTTATGTAACCACCCTTAGTGATACCATAATATAATACATTTGGTGTTGACGCACTAGATTGTAAAGATAGTGAGGCATCTATAATACCACCTGTCGCTGTTCCAATTCCAACAGTACCTGCAGTCCCAACATTAAAAAATGTAGAATCTTGAGAGCTGTTGTACTCATTTTTACCGTCTTTATAGAAAATCTTAAAATCAAATCCTAAAAGATTAGATGTAGATAATCCAAATTTAATATTTGAGTTTTTATAAACTTTAATCTGTGGATTTATAGGAGAAATACTCTGAACACTTCCTCCACTATTACTTGTTAATTCAATAGTTTTTATAGGATTTGCTGATAAATCATTAAATGTTTCCGTTAACTGGAAGAATCTACTATTAATTTTATAAACAAAATATGAACCTGTTCCTAAACCAGCATTACCATCATAAAATACTTTATCGCCAGTGTTGAACCCATGATTTTCTATGTTTATTCTATTAGTTTCTACATTTGTGTTTGTAAACTCTATTGGATTGATTAATAATTTTTCATATTCTGAGTTATAATTCACTTCAATAATCTCAGTATTACCTATACCAACTGTGAGATTAGGTACTACATTAATTGATACAATATCTCCATCTTGTAAATTGTGTGAAGTTGTATTAGCTGCAGCAACTTTTGTAGTTAAAGTACTAACAATTTTTTCAACATCACCTGTAACCTGCTCATACTGAGATGACAAACTATAAAGATGTGTGTTTATACCTGTAACAGTGCTTGCATTAGATTTAAAGAATAATCCCTCACTTTCACCACCAATCTCAACTGTTGATAATCCAATATAGTTTTCACTTTTTTTAATGACAAATAAATTAATTGAAGTATCATTTGCGTCATATGGTATTGAAAAATTACCTGCAGTATTACTTGGATCATCGGTGGTTGCAACATCTATTTGTCTATTTGATACTGCTGGAACATTGAGTTTTACTCTCTGTCCAGTAACAAATGGATGATTTGGTAAATATATTTGCCTATTTGGTATTGATATTGATTTTATAGTTTCACCAACAACATAATTTGTGCTTGTTCCAATACCAGCAGTTCCTAATCCTATTTGTTGTGGTCCATTAAAATAAATTACATCATTTAATTGAGAATCAAATCTTTTTGTTTTTACTGGTAGTGATATGCGATTATTCAACAAATCAACATTTGATCCAAATGTATGTGCTGCACCAGGACCTCTCAAAGCACGAATAATTTTTTGTTGGTTGTAAACATTCAATACAGTTACAATTTCATCATTAGCACTATTGCCAGAACTAATTCTCAATGAATTACCAGACTGTATATTTGCAGGTAATTTATTAACAAAAATATCTTCAACTGCCTCAAGACCATTCGCAATAAAACTCATACTCTTACCTAAAGAGACACGAGAAGTCGAAACTCCTATGTTAAATGAATCTGTTAAATTTTGTATTGATGTGCTTAGACCTGAAACAAATACAAAATCATTATCATTTAACTCAATATAAGTTGATATACCTGCATTTACTGTATTTTCATCAGACCAAGTGAATACTAAATCCTCAAATTTATCCAATCTTGTTTCAATACTAGAAACTCCTAAGCCAACTAATTCACTTACTTCTGCACTAAATCCTGTACCATTTGTACCAGTATTATCAAAAGAAGTAAGATCACCTACTCTATAACCTGAACCTGAATTTAATATCTTTAAACTTTCAATTTCACCTTTAGATACTGATTGTACTTCAGTGATTTGTCTAATAAGTTCATTAGATTCAACGAGAAAATCATTATCAGCAAATTTTTCACCAACATTATGAGGAAATGTATTTCTTATTAAATTAGAATTATTAAAATCAAAACTATGATCTAATTTTAGATTATCTTGAATTAATGGTAGTCTGAAAGTCTTTCCTATAAAATATGGATATAAACCAACAATTTTACCATTCAGATCTTTTTCAACAGTTGCAAAATAAGCATAAATTCCGTTTGGAAATTCTGGAGTCTTACAAAATCTTCCGTTATGAATATCTAAATCACCAGAATTGTCAAATATAAAATCATCAATGAAGAATCCAGCAGCGAAACCAGAAGGTCTATTTTCAACCTTTGAGATATCTTTAACATATGAAGTTTCTAATATGCGTATATCTGAGTTTATATTGTTTGGTTCTGAATATCCAAATGGACCGTATATTGGATTACCATCATAAGCCCAACCTATAATTGATGAGTGTTTTGTTGGTACACCAAATTCACCACCACTTAAAACAGTAAAGGTATCAGATTCTAAATTTTCTAGTAAATTTTGATTAAAACCGATTATATTATAACTTAAAAAATCATTTCTTGGAACTAATATTGTATCTCCCTCTCTAAACTGTTCGTTAAGTTGTAAAGTTCTTACTGTAGTTTCAAATAAACCTCTTGCACCTCTAGGCACAACATTCACCTGAGTGGTTTCTCTATCGTATCCTATACCACTACTAATAACTATGGCATCAATTAGTTTACCATTTTGTATTACTGGTCTTACAATGGCACCTGCACCCTCTCCTGTTGATATTATTTCTATCTCTGGAGTAGAATCATAATCTTGTCCTTGGTCTGCAACCACCACGTTTACTATTTTACCATTTTGAATAGTGGGAGTGACTGATGCTAATTTACCAGAGCGTATAGTTACATCTGGATTTGCTACGTTATTTAATATTTTAGAACCATAATCTGACCCTTTTTCATACATATAAGCATCTGTAATTGAGCCAGTAACAACTGGAGTAATAGTAAAATTACCAGTTACATTGCCATTGTAAATGACTTCAATATTTACCTTTATATCAGGATATTTAAATGTTTGATATCCAGTTCCAGTTGAGGTTAAATTAACAAATTTACCTCTATTAAAATCAGAAATAGATGTACCACCAACTCCCGCATTTGCCAATTTAAATGAATTATCATCAATCTTCATTACATAATATGATGAAGTAGTTGTTAATCCCTGTATAGACTGTGGCATTGTTGAACCAATACCAACCATAGGTGAATAATTAATTAAATCACCATGCTTAAATCCATGACCTTCAAAATTAATAGTATCAAATGAAGTGGATATACCAGATGGTTTTACAATTAGATTACGATATTCATAACCTTCACCAGAATTTTTTACCTTAATACTGGTTATTGTATTTTTTGGTTCTGTTCTAAAAACATGAATACCAGATGCTGAAGTATCGGTTGCTAGTCCTACAGTGTTAATACCAGTCAGAGCATCATTTTGAGTATTGTAAATTCTTATTGTTGTAGGATTAACATATCTTACATAATATGGATCTCCATCTGCCAATGCTCCAGTTATTAGATTATTACTTTCATATGCTGTGCCAATACCAATAGGAGTATTACCATTACTTTGATAGTATACTAACTGACCATTTTCTAAATTATGTTCCTTCGTAAAAGTAATCGTTTCATTCTCAATATCAAGACTACCACCAAAATCTAAAGCTCTACTATCAAAATTTAATTCCCTAAATCTAGCACCTGTGACTGCTTCTAATTCACACCCTTCTCCATTTCCCCCAGTCAATGTTACACTTTTTACAGATTTAACATCAAATTCTTGTGGATCGACGAATACTTCTTTAACTGATCCAGTAATTACAGGTTCTGCATACGCTGTACTACCTAAACTCTCTTCAATAAAGATTTTTGGTGGATTAATTACATCATAACCGTCACCACCATTTATCAGATTTAGACTAGTTAAACCACCGTAACTTATAAAGTCTTCCGATACAGGAGATCTAACTTCAACTCCATTCTTTAAGATAGCAATATCAGTTATATTTTCATCACCTACAGATGAATCAGATAAGGTTTGTGATAAAGGAAATCTTCTTAATATTTTATTTGCACTTATATCTTTACCGTGTTGTCTTAATAAAGTAAATGTATGAATATCATTTAATGAAACACCTAAACCAACTTGTATTGTACTAGCAGTTCCAATTTGTGCTCTGGAAGAATAAAGTGCTAATTTAGTAATATTTGATCCAGTACCAGCAGGTTGTGGATCAACATAGTAAATAGTACCATCATTTAGACCTGGTGGAACGTCTGATGGGTCAGTAGCATGAGTTGGATTGTCTTCTTGATTTTCAGCATTAGGATCTTTAATTGAATTATAAACAACAGCATCTCCCTGTATAAATTTGATATCTCTGAGTGTGTCAAAATGAAACTCTAAAAAATTATAAAGACCAGTAGTAACATCTTGACTATCTCGGTCAAAAGCAAACTTAAACGATGTATTTGCAAAACCAACTATAGTTTCTTTTATAACAGTATCGGTTATATTAAAATCAGGAAGTGAATTTGAGGCAACATATCCATTAGTATTACCATCAGTATATAAATTAAGTATATTTGAGATAATATTTTCATTTCCTTCTCTTATCTTATGATTTAAGCTTGTTGCTTTTTCAACTACTCTACGAACATCATAATCTTGTCCCTGAATTGGATTAAAACTTAAACCAGAAGCTACAACTTGTTTTAAAGTAGGATCTATACTTGAAACGATAAATCCACCTTCAACAGTTTGTTGTCCTCTTCTAAGAATTTCAAATTCATCACCAACTTTGATAGAAGACTCATCAAGCACCGTATCAAATAGAAAAGTAGAACCTGAAATATTAACTTGGAATCTTGAGCTTGTATTATAAATCCAAGAATTTGCAAATTTTTGTTTGTAACTTTCACCATTGTTTAATATTTTTTCACCAAGATTCTTTACAAATATTCGTTCACCCTCATTAACTAAAGTAACATCATCATCAACAGTCAATGCATTTAAGACACCAGTAACTCTTAATTCTATTTTCTTTGATAAATCACCATTTTCATATCCAAAAATATTACTATTAACTCTAATATTGTCAGCAGTATTAATTTGATTAGTTATACCAGTACATTCAAAGAATTGATTTATAGATTTTGACTTATATTCAATATTATTGACACCACTAATGATAGTTCCTGTTGTGCCAAACCCAACTGTTGAATCCACAGATATAATTGATGATCCAGCAGACACATTATTCAATACCTTTGTATTTGGATTAACCGTGAATATACCTTGTATTAAATCTCTATCACTGTATCCAACAAACAAGGACATTTGATAATAATTATTACCATCTCTGTTGAATATTTCTACTTCTGATACAGATGCATTTGTTTCAAGATCATCACTCTTAAATATTGTCTGACCAACTAAGTTTTGTGGATCCCCACCCTCTGTAATTAAATCAACAATAATTACTTCTCTTCTAACAAATTCAGCATCTGAAGGTTTGATTAAATTACTTTCAAGGTCAAGAATTGTAGATTCTACACCATATAATACTTTAAATAATATTCTTATAGACTCTTCAAGACCTTTTGATTGATAGAATGAACGTGCAAACTTAATAAAATTACCTACATCCAAGTCAGATGTAAAAGTAACATCCTCAAATCCTGGTAAAAATGTTTTCTTTAGTTTTTTATAAAACTCTTGTATGAATAATACAGATAAGTTTTGCACGGTTGAGCCATTTGCATGACTATCTGCTATCGTGTCCTCAAAGGTTAGTTTCTCACGATTAACATCTATTAATGATGAAGATACTCCTACGTTATATCCAGTAATTCCACTAAATCCACGTATACATCCAGTAAATGATGTTGAAGTTATTCCAGTGTAAGATATAATCTCATCATTAATTTTAAGTAAACCATACTCACTTGGAAATCCTTTTGTACTGGGTACAGATATGGTTGTATCAGAAGAATCAATAGCAGCAGTAATTGATGTAATTCCTACTACAACTTCTGGTACAAGATTGTCTACTTTAATATACTGATCGAAATTCTGAATTAAATCAGAGGGACCTCCTTGAAATTCTTGAGAAAGATAATATTGTTTAAAGAATTCTACAGCATTGGGGAAATCACTTGTTACAAACTCTGGCAAGTGATTTTCAATGACAGTGTTAACTTTTATTCTTTTGTCAATTTGTGACATAAATTATTTCCTCTCTAAAACTCCATTTGAGTAACTTGAGGTATAGTAATCTCTAGTAAATACAACACCTGAT
>MDTE01001585.1_pt1 | contig 15074 bp, 29 predicted proteins | sample 811231 | NCBI WGS metagenome assembly MDTE01 (sample SAMN05326651, study PRJNA326480) | marine metagenome | isolation source: seawater | place: Indian Ocean: Red Sea | collected 2010 | reverse complement strand
GAAAAGGATTAAACCAATAACTTATGGAATATTAATTTTAGTATGGATTTTTTTAATAACTGCAACAACGGGTGCTTATGCTGGTTCTACGCAAACAAACGTATCCGGTTCTAATACAGCTATTGAAGGAAACTATACTGGAGGTTCTACTACCTATGAAAGTGGATCTTCATCCTCAACTACATCTACAACAAATTCAACTTCAAACATAAGATCTGCACCACCTACAAGTTCAGCTCCAGGTATGAACACATCTAATAATTGTGCATTAGCTTTATCAGGTGGGGTACAAACTTTTTCTATTGGAGTTTCTGGTGGTAAATCTTATCAAGATGAAACTTGCGAACTAATTGCTTTATCAAAAACTTTAAGTCAAATGGGAATGAAGGTGGCTGCTATCAGTTTGCTTTGTTCTGATGAAAGAGTATTTCAAGCAATGTTCATGGCAAAAACTTATTGTCCGGTAGATGGTAAGATTGGCGAAGATGCTTACAATTTATTAGTTAATAAATATGATTATGAAATGCCTACATATAAAAAATATGTAGAGCTAGAAAAGAAAAAAATAATTTTACCTAAAAAGAAACCAAAAATTAATAAGAAGAAATGATTTGGTTATTAATTTTTATAGGAGTAATGGCTTATGCGGTTTATCGCATCAATACTTTTGCTGATGATATTAACCCTTACAACTTCAGCAGAAGAGATAACGACAGATAACTTATTAACTAACGGCAACTTTGAAACGGGTAATGCTAATGGTTGGACTACAAGTGGGGATGTTCAAGTAGTAAGTGATTGCTGCGAACTAAATAATGTAACCAGTAATTATGATTTAGAGTTTGGCGATAGTGGATCTATTACACAAGATGTAAATTTAACTACTAATACTATTACCCAAGATATGTTGGATAATGGTATTACCCTTACCCAGATAACTGAAGTTCAAAACGGAGAATGTAATGTATCTGGATGTTGGGGTGGTCAAGGTGCGGCTGATACCTTTACCATTAATCTTAATATAAAGAATAGTTCTGGAACAGTTATTGCAACCATGACAACTGTAAGAACGGATGTAACGGGTATCAATGGAGCTAACTTTACAGATACTTTAATCTATACTGGTAATGGTTCTAACATTGGTAACACTACCATTTCAGCGGTAGATGCTAATGCTCCAGCAACTCTTGGTGGACCCAACGTAGATAACATCTCTTTAAGAATGACATATAATAACGTTGTTTTAGAAGTTGAGACACAAGAAGCATTACAAGAATTTGAAGAAACAGTTTTATTTGAAGAAGAAGAAACTTTTTTTACTGAAGAGTTTGTTGAATTATTTACTGAAGAAATACAAACTATAGCAGCATCTCCATTACCCACAGAAGAAAAAGCGGTAGAGATAACGGCTGCTATTATAGAGTTTGAAGAAAAGACAGAAACAAAAGTAACCAAAGCTGAAATCCAAACTACTGCTTTATTACCTCCACCAACAATGATGGCAGAGGAAGAAGAAGAAAAACCAGCAGAGATAGCAATGGCTATTATAGAGGAGACTACTAAAGAAGAGGAAACTCCACCAGAACCTAAAGAAGAAATTATTGAAGAAACAAACAATGTTCAAGAAGAAGAAAAAACAGAGAGCAAATCAGAAGTTAAAACAGAAGAAAAACAGAAGCCGAAAGAGCAAGAAAAGCCGAAGAAAGTAAAGACTAAAGAAACTAAATCAAAGAATACTAAAGTTGCAAAATTAGAAGCAGCTATGGATAAGGTTGATAAGGTAGTTAAAGATACTGCAAAGAACCTTGAAGTAAAAAATATTATAAAACTAGATGCTATGCAAAGCGATATGGTTTTAGCTGAGTATATGAACCAAGAGTTTTATAAGAGTAAAGATATATATTTAAACCAGGTTATTATGTTTGATAATAGAGACATTTATAACAATGTTAATTTGGTTCAATATACAAGCAATGATCCAATAAACATTAAAGAAAGTATCTTACAAGACATCAACATACAAAAACAAAAACTATTAATGGAGATAGAGGTATTAAGAAATGGGTAAATTAAAAGATCAGTTGGCTGGAATAGCAGCTTTAATTGCTGCTGTTGTTGCCATAGGTGGAGGTTTTACAAAATATGGAGAACTTACTACTAGACTTAATGAAATAGAAAATAAATCTTCTATAGATCATTCATCACAAATAGCTGTACTTGAAGAAAAGGTTGCAGCATTAGAAAGTAAAAAAGAAGTAAATGTATCTGGTATAGATACTAGATCTAAGATTAATGAAAAATCTATTAAGCTACTTGAATTAAAAATTGAAGAATTAAAAGCTGCTGCAAATCCTTTAGGTGGTTAAATGCCTAAGAAACTTTGGAAGAAACCAACTGTAATAGTAATGGATATAGGTAAGTGCCGTTATTGTTCAGCCGAGATGACAAACCAAGAAAGTTTTGTTTGCTTTGCAGATAAGACAAAAGCTCATTATCAATGTATGAAAGATGATGATGCTAAGAGATCAGAAGATAAAACTTACGAATAATTACAAGAGTTTTATTAGAGTGTATGATGGGTCAACTAGACACCACCCAATAAAATAAGGGTTATTTTATACGCATAATTGTCAACTAAAATTATACAATTTAAGAAAGAAAGTGTTATATAACAATAACAATTTAACAAAATGGCGTTAGGTTCAAATCCTGCCGCCCCGACCATTTAAGCGTTGGTAATCAACACTTATTTTTTTTCTTAGAGTGAAACTGAGAGTGAATTATTAAAGAGGGGAATTAATTTTCCCCTCCTTTTTTTTTGCGTGTTATAAACCTTTGCCAAAAGTGCTTTCGTATGACAATTCTCTTTCGAGTTTAGGGAGCATTGGTCTATATCTTGCTTGTAGTTTTCTTTCCTCCTCAATGTTTTTATCTACTTTAGCAAAATGCTTTAATATCATTTCGTGGTATTGTTTATTAATTTTATCCAACACCTCTTCTGGATTGCTATTAAAGATTATGTTGATGTCATAACCTTCCTTTTTTAAAAGTAAAAATAGCTTATCCGATGCAATACCATTGTGCGTTTTTTCAACTTTTTGTATTTGTTGGAACGTGCAGCCAATAGCTTTTGCGTGTTGTGTTTGGTTCTTCCGTCTTGGCAATTTAGATTGTGTACCATTACCATTATCTACGACTTTATCTAAGAACCTAAATGCAAAGAGAAACTTTGCAATTCTTCCTTTTTCATGTAGCGCATCCATATTTATCCTCTTATTAGATTGTTAATGGCAGCTTTTCTTTTTGGTCTATTCATATCCAAATCCCTCTGATACCATCTTCCAAAAGTATTTAAGTTTAACCAGCCATACCTATCCATAAATTGTTTATCGGTTAGGAATTGCTGATCTCTTACTAGAGAGGAGTTGAATTTTCTAAATACAGAGAAACCACCTTGCCATTTAATGCCAAGTCTTTTGGTTACCCTGGTTAATCTTTTATAAACCCTGTCTTTGGTTAAATTATTAAATACTCTTCTATGTTGTTTTGTTTTAGTTATGAATCTTGATTTTAAATAAATCTTAAATAGGTTTAATAATTCATCTGATATTTCTACTCTTCTTCTTGATGTTCTTGTCTTTAAAAAGTTAGCTCTAAAGTTAGACCAACGATCCAATGAATGTCTAAAGAATACAGTACCCTCATTATAATCAATGTCATCTTCACAAATGGCTACTGCTTCATTGGTTCTACAACCCGTTTCAGCACCCAATCTATATAAACATTTATCCCTTAAATTCTTTTCGCTTTCTATGAGTTTAACCACATCGGCATAAGAGGGTAGGATAATGTCTTTAGGTGTATCGCCAAATGTATTTTTATTAAATTCAAAATCTAATATATCTAAGTCAACCTTCCATTTATGTTTCTTGCAAAACTTTAAAAACTTCTTAAATTCGCCAACGCATTCCTTAACTACCTTTTTACCTATAGTTTCAGTAGATCTACCACCCTCGCTATCAAATATGTATTTCTTGGAACGTAGGAGCTTTTTAAGGGTATATCCCTCAAAATCTGATGCGAGGTACTGGTGTAGGTACGTTTTATTAATATACGGCTGGATATGGTGCTTAATATAGCCAACTTGTACTCTATTATACTCTTCCGTATTTAATTCATTGCTTAATACAGATTTGACATAAAGATCAAAAGCATCATCAAATTTAATCTTATCATCTGCACCCACTATGTCATCTGGGTTTAAACTTTTAATATAAACTTTAGCTTGTCTCTTTTGGTTCAGTTCAAACTTAATGGTTTTACCTTTATGTCTTACAAAAAACTTTTTACCCGTATCGGTAATGGCTTGTATATTATAATGATTATTAATTTTAACTAACCAAAATTTCATTTTTTTAATAATTTATATGTAAAAGTTTGATAATTTTTTTCCCATCCGAAATCAATTTTTGATTTTTTTAATTTTTTTTGAGATATAATTTGATTTCGTTTTAAACTTGTTAATCCAGGATGAATAATAATATAAAATTTCATTTTATTTAACATTATGGAACCAGATTATTATATCGTTGCTTATATGTCAATACATTATTGACAATTTGGCTTTTTATCAAAAGAGCGTAGGGATACTGTACTACTTGCGTAGTTTAGAAAGATTATAAACTGCTAGATTATAATTCTAGCTGTTTCTTCTCGTCTTTTAACAATAGTATATCTACTAAAGTTAAATGACTTTGTTTAGAAAGAGCAGAAATACCAGGATGGGTACTATCATCATTTAGAAGTCTCGTTATCTTTTGGTTTAGAGACTTTCTCTCTTTCTTTTTTATCTGGATTTTTTCTTCCAGATGTTGGTAGTGTGTTTGCATTGGTGTCTACCTCCTTTATCCTTTGAAAATCGTAACTTAAAGTCTTGTTATCTATTACGATTTTAGCAGCTTCACTTGGCACACTAGCTTGGGAAGCCGTGTCTAAATCTTTAAATGTTTCAGTTGCTGAAAACGAAACAGATCCAGACCAGAATTTTTCAAACTTTTTACGGATGCTCATATAACATCCTATTATGTTCTTTTAATTCTTTGTTTTCTTTAAGAAGTTTTTTGTATTTTTCGTTGAGGAGATTGTAAGAAATTACTGAATTTATTAAGTATCTTGATAAATCTATACTCTCTTCTAATGCTTCTTGCAACCAATACTTTGCATTGGTCGGATCCTTCAACATCTTGTCTCGCATGGTAATTTTAAATTTATCCATACCTTCTTTATCCCTATCTAATATGCGAGAAATTAACTCGTTGGTATTAGCATCTGGAGATAAGTCTATTTGATTATCTGGATACTTCTTGCTTTGCCTCGTATTCTTTTCAGCCATCCTCTTTCCTCTAAGTTATTAATATAAACATTAACAGAATTTTTTGATTTTAAACCTACCGCCACCTTAATCTCATCGTAAGATGGCGATATGGTTTTCTTTGCAATATAACTTTTAATAAACTTAAAAAGTTTTAGTTGCTTTTCAGTTAAGCCATATTGCTGCATTGTTTCCCCTAAAATTGATTTGCAAATCCATCATCTGCTGGCTTATCTCCGCCAGTTTTCTTGATGGTAATTTTCAAATCCTTATTTTCCTGGATGTAACAAGATGCTTCACACCAAACACCATTAATCGTAAAGTTCTTACGATAAGGTTTGCCTGATTTTTGATTTATCTTATCACTATCCACCAACACCAAGTCTGGTCTTTTATCTCCAGCTTGTTTGTCAGGGTTCCTTTTCATTGAAAAGGTTGCGATCCAATTAGGATCCTTTGGTTTTTGAAAGTCAGCCATATATATTATCCTCCGTTAAATTGCTGTTTTCTATCTAAAAAGGATTTCACTAATGTTTGATACCTTTTTAAATCTTGTTTCTTTAGCTCTGCTAAAAAATTCTTATTTTGACTTGCTATCTGATCTAAGTTTGCTTGATGACTGGCGTTTTTAATTCTTTCTTCAATGATGGTTGCTTGGTTTAAATCAACACCGGTATTTTCATTATGATTTTGTTTCTTATTATCTAGTTCTACGTCTGAATAAACCTCTCCGTGAATACCAAGAGCTTTTAATATGGCTCTATCAACTGCTCTTTTTTCAGCTACTGCTACCGGATAGGGGAAATCGTTATTTAAAGGAGATACTTCTCCAAGTGAATAAAATGTTTTAGCATTATATTTAGCTCCAGCTTTAACTACTGCACAACCTTTTTCTAAATTACAATGTATTAAATTAATATCAGTTTCAATGCCGTATAAACTTGCTAACTTTTCTACCTCTAAATGTTTAATTGCAAATTTATTCTTATCAATTTTCCACATTCCACCATTAACTTTTAATTTTTCAAGATAAGGTTTGAGTGTGTTTAAATGTATTACTTTAGACATAAGAACTTTCTGATAGCCAGATGTATGAATGAAGGGAAAGATTACTGCCGTAATAAAAACCCCTGTCTAACATCTCTGTTAAACGCATCTGGCTACCATCATTAGTAAAGAGATGACTTATAACTAAGAGGGAGATAAGAAAAACAATCAATATAAGGAGCAAACCTTTTGATTTGTTTTTTTCCTTCACTAATTTTTTTTTAAGCAGCCACATTTGAGGATTAATCATTGAGTTATCTTCTCTCATACCAAACCCCATAGTTTCATTGCTGCTTGCTTGTGATCCCCTAAACCATTCCAAAAGAAATGTTCAAAATCACACGGAATATCTTGATGCCAGGTAGTTTTGCCAGCGTGGTTTTCCATAACTCTTTCTCTACGTTTAGCAGTAAGAGCCATTTGATTTAATTTTAGTTTTAAATTTTCTGGTTTTAAATCATCGCAGTTATCAGGTGTAAAAATATTATAACCTTTTTCAGAAAGAACTAATAAGTGTGGTTTCTTTTTTGTGGCTAACCAATAAAAAGCAACTTGTAAAATATGATCTTGCCAACCTAAATAACCTTCATCTATTTTAGGTAAAGAATAATTAGATGTACCATCTTTTTTGGGTCGGTTTTTCTTTCGCCATTTAGTTTTAATTTCAACAAAATTATTTTTATCTTCTATGTCTATTCTGCCAATGCAAGGTAAAATACAATTAGGTAATTCTAAACTAACCGATCTTTCGCATTCAGTTGGTTCCTTTAAACCAATTTCTTTTAAAGCATATTTTAATTGTTGAAATGTTAATGCTAAACCATGTCTATTTATATCGTGTTGTTCTTTATCCTTGTCATCTACCGGATCATATAAATTAAATTTTTCTATAATTTTATCAAAAACTTTTCTTTGAGGTGGAATTTCTTTTTTAATTAAACCTTTTCCTTTAACATAATCCCAAACATAATTACCAAATTGTAATTGCGCCATATCGCCAATACAAACTCCACTAAACATTTTAGAATTTATAGGTAGCTCACGTCTTTCTTCTTGGGATAAGTATAAATATTTATAACCCCAAATATCATCATTTGAATTTAGTTGAGAAGGGGAGTGATGGTTAATACCATAAAGCTCAACCCATTTAGGTAATTCTTTTATATTGTCTAAAAAATCGTCTTTTTCCATAAACCGAATCAATAGAACAATTCATAAACATTTGTAGATTCTTGTCAATACAAAATATGGATATATCCATAGAGGTATGGATACTAGGTTTTTAATAGTTTATAATAACTCTGAGTTGAGGGTACTTAGTACCCTCTCCAGCTTAGAGCTTTCTAGGTAAGATTACATAAATTATGAATTTATACAGTTAACACCTACCTCAACCAGAATTTAAAACCCCTATAGACTATTAAGTTTTTATTGGGTTTAAATTTTTTTTGTGAACTTTGGTGGTTCACGAATTTTGTTATTTAATATATTGTTTAGCATACAATATATTAGATATACGTCATTTTTAAAATCCCAACCTAAAATAAGATTTTTTTTAAATTAACTTATAACAAATCTGGGTTGTATTTAGCTTTAATGGGTACGCAAATATCTATATCTTCTATTTTAAAGCTATTACAGCTTTCAGTTATAGGTAGTTTGGTTAAAGGGTTAATAACTTTTAATGTACCATCTCCATTGGCATGAACAATTCCAATAATATCTTTTGTTGTATAGAGAAGTTTATTTCCATCTTTCTTAGAAAAATTTTTATTCTTTTTCTTAAAAGATGATGAACAAGTTATATAGCATAAGTTAGAAATTGCATTTTTTGAAAAGGGTTGAGATGCAGTTTTTGGTAAATCATATAAAAAAATTTCTTTATGTAAAAAACTTCCAGGAATATTTACTTGAACTGCTTTAGTATTTTTTTTACAAAATTCAAAAGGAACCAATATTGATTGTTTGTCTGATTTTTCAAGATTATCACAAATAAACATATTACCTATTATTTTATCTATTAATATTTCTTGTCTTGGTTGGAATACTTCTACTGGATGAACATTTAAAACTTTAGCAATCTTAATAGCATTATCCCAAGTGATCTCACGACTATTCTTAGACCAACGATTAATTGTAGTTTTATCTCTTCTAAGTGCAACACCTAACTCTGCTTGGGTCATGTGTTTAGAATCTAATAATCTTTTTAATTCAGCCATAGTTTCTTGTTGATGTGTATTATTTATAATACGCAGTTCTGGTTTATTTATTGTCATATTGTCAATATAATGCAATAAGTATATTTATACAAGAACTATTTATACTTTCTTATTAAAGTTGCATAAATATTCAGTTTTTAACACGATTTCCACATCAAATATGGATAAATACTTGTCAAATTGGTAATTATCCATATAAGGAAATCATGCAATTAGAGCAATTTAGAAAATCAAAAAATCTATCACATAAAAAGCTAGCTGAATTTTTAGGAATTAAAGGCACGTCTCCTGGATCAACAGTATTTCGTTGGTGCAATAAGGAGAGAATACCTCGACCAGAGTTTATGAAACTGATCTCCCAAAAAACAAAAGGAAAAGTCAAACCTTCTAGCTTTTATGAGTAGAAAGAAAAAGAAACTAACTGGAACCATTGATGATTATCCGTTTGTTGAAGTTAAGTGGCTTGATTGTATTGCTAACAATGAATGGATGTCAATCTCTAAAGCAGTACGAATTAAACCCGCTGTCTGCTATAGTAAAGGTTATCAATTACTCAAAACAAGAGAAAAAATCACAATCTTTGCCGACTATTCCATAGATGATGATGGAACGCTTGAAGTAGGAAATTTAAACACAATTCCTGGAGCTTGGGTTCAAGAGGTTACGGAGATAGTGATTAAATGAAGTATTTATTTTTATTTATTATTGCAGCTGTAATTTTATTTCCAAAGGAAACACAAAATCAAACAATAGATATTTACAAGGTTGAGTGGGATAAATTTTGTAAAACTTATATGAAGTGGGTTAATAAATATCCAAAAGCTCTAAGTGCTGGTTGCTGCGATTATAACCATAAATCAAATGATATTTTAAAGGAAGGTTGGGAAGGAGAGAGTTTATTGAATTGTTATGGCTGATTTTTTAGATAAGGAATTGGAAAAAATTAATGAAGGTTTAGCTCAAACTGAAGCTGCTAAGAAAGAGGCGGATAGCTTAATGATTAAAAAGATTACAAAGTATGAGGCAGAAATTAACAAACTTAATGAAGCTAATAAAAGATTAGTTGAGGAAAACTCTAACTTTCAAATAATTAGCAAGTCTCACAAGGAACTAAATGGGGATTTGCAAAAGAAGTTATCTGCTGCCGAATTTAAAATTAAGGAATTAGAAGTTAAATTAAAAGAACAACTTAATCAATTTAGAAATAAGGGAGAGCTTTAATGGATAAAATTTTTATCATTATCTTTTCTGGTTTATCTTTCATAGTTTTTTTATCAATTTATATGTTGGTGGTTATTTGAATGTACTTGATTTATTTTCTGGGATTGGTGGTTTTAGTCTTGGTTTGGAAAGCACGGGATTTTTTAAAACCATTGCATTCGTTGAAAAAGATGAGTTTTGCAAAAAGGTATTACGAAAGAATTTTCCAAACGTACCCATTGAGGATGAAGTAAGAAATGTCAAAGGAGAAAGATTTAAAGCAGATGTCATTACTGGAGGATTCCCATGCCAACCATTCTCCGTTGCTGGAAAAAGAAGAGGAACAGAAGATGATCGCTTCCTCTGGGATGAAACTATTAGAATTGTATCCGAGCAAAAACCCAAATGGTTCATTGGCGAAAATGTTGAAGGGATTATTAACATCCAAGACGGCATGGTGTTCAGACAGATCCACGATGACTTGGAAAGCGAAGGTTTCGAAGTGCAAAGTCTTGTTATTCCAGCTAGCGGTGTCGGTGCATGGCACCAAAGAAAAAGAGTTTGGATTATTGCCAACTCCAACGGTGGGTTGCGAGGAAGGCGGAGAACAATCGAACAGAGTGGAGAGAACGAAGTCAGGCGGATTTATTCTTCGAAAGAAGAACAAGCCAGAAATGACTTACGGAGCAAAGCTGTCGGATGCGATGCTGTATCTGGAAAAACAGAAAATGTATCCAACTCCAACACAAGACAGCGCATCCGGTCAAGAAAACCCAGAAACTTTAATCAAGAGAAAAGGTTTGAAACAAGCAGCTCAACACAATTTAACGGCAGCAGTTCAAATGTATCCAACACCAAGAGCAAGAGATCATTTTGGAACAGTAAATCCAAATCAAGTTTCAATGAACAGCAAAGGTTGGACAACAACAAGAAAAGGATCAGGAGTAAGATACGGAGCAAGTCTTCCAGATGTAGTGAACAAACTTCATGGTGGCAAACTCAATCCAACTTTTGTGGAATTCCTGATGGGGTATCCTATGAATTGGACAAAGATCGAGCAAACAGAATTAAATCACTCGGAAACTCAATCGTTCCACAAATCGCAAGGGAAATCGGAAAAGCAATAATGGAGGCAGAGCTTGGCTAGAGATATTTATTATAAGGATGTAAAATTTTCAGCTTATTCTTTATGGCATAGAGCATTACCACAAAAGCTCGGAATGATTGACATTGATGGCTGCGGAACGTGTTTAAAATGTAAAACTCCTTTGTATCTAGCTGAAACTGCTTTTGACGTTGGACAACCTTGGAAGGCAACTAGAACAACTCAAAAGTTAGCCGAATTAGCTGGTCTGCCAAGTTTCCTGGTTTTTTATAAGGTTGATGGCTCGTCTATTACGTCATTTAGAATTAAGCAGCTAACACCTTATAAGTCGGAGGAGATGTTTATGATGCCGGATGGTTGGTTGCAAGTGATGCAATTACTCCAGGAACGGCACGATTTAATTTGTGAGGGGAAGAGATGAAAACAAGCTCTGCTTTAGCTTATGTAGGTTTTAATGAAAAAGGAGATAGAGAAAAAGATGACTTTTATCCAACTCCTCCCATGGCAACCGAGTCTTTACTTGAAAGAGAAAAATTTGAGGGAAATATTTGGGAATGTGCTTGCGGGAATGGAGCTATGTCTGAGGTTATGATTAAAAATGGATATGAAGTTTATAGCTCTGATTTAATAGATAGAGGTTATGGGGAAACTGGTATTGATTTTTTAAAATCTGATAAAAAGTTTGATAACATTATTACAAATCCACCATTTAATCTTTCAACTGAATTTACTCTACAATCATTTAAATTAGCTCGTAAAAAAGTGGTTATGCTTTCTAAAATTTCTTATTTAGAGGGTATAAAAAGAAGAGAACAAATATTTAATCAAAAGAAATTAAAAAAAGTTTATGTATTTTCAAGAAGAGTGCCATTTAAAAAGGAAAGTACACAAAAGTTGGCTGGTGGTCTTATGGCTTTTGGTTGGTTTATTTATGATGTTAATTATAACGGATTACCAGAGGTTGATTGGATATGAGTTTATATTTCGTTGGCGATATAAATATCCTGGCTGATAAACGTCTTAGTTCCATAGATGTTAGAGTTTATTTTGCGCTAGTCTCATTTATGAATAAGGCGGATGGTAAGTGCTACCCAAGATATGCCACAATTCAAAAGCGTACTGGGTTATCAAGGCGTTCCATACAAAGATCAGTTAAACACCTTGCCAAGCTACAGTTAATTAGTACGAAACGGTTAAGTTCTAGCAATTTATACCTATTAACACGGCAGAAAATATTACAAGAAAACATACAGAAAAGAGTGAAGAGACTCGTTGGCTCTTCTGATGAGCCAAATAGTCGTATATTAATAAAACCATCTTATATAACCAGTAATAGGTTTAATAATAGGAATAACTATAATAGAGCATCGGTCTACACCCCAGTTGCTAAACATTCTATAGAATATGAGGGGGAAACATATATAGAATGTGGAAAAGAGGGTCATTATGTCGAATATCAAAATAAACGTGGCGAAAGAATATTAAAGCACACATTTAAAAAGGATGAGCCAATAAAAAAGTTTAGTGCCATCGAGAAGGTGGCATGAAGTTAAGAGCTGGAAAGATAATAGAAATCTTTGAGGTTGCTGGTACAACTGAACGTTTAATGCCTGGTTTAAACGCCATAAAACCTAAAACTCCTAAAATGTATGATATTTTAAAAATGAGCCACGATCCAAAGGATTTAGGATATTGGCAGAAAAAGGGTTTAAAACTTAGAGCAAACGCACAACAGATAGCTTGCTGGGAACTGGCTATAGATTTATTAGGAAAAGCTAAACCTAACGATAGGAAATTGATTTGGAAGAGAGCAAGACGTTATTCTTGGGTTGCTCTTGCTAGGATGTTTGGTTGTCATAGAGTTACAATCAAGAGACGATATAAACAAGCTATTTTAGATTTAGAGTTCAACCTAGATAAATCTCTTATAGACATTATAGATAAAATTTAATAGTAGGAACTATATACTGTGGTTGGTAGACCCTTAAAAAAAATACAATGCGAGAGTTATACAAGAGGAAGCAATTTTACAAAACAATGTCTCTGCAAAGGTTATTTTCAAAAAACTTCTGGTAAGTATCGCTGCAAGTTTCACGGAGGGTTTTCAACTGGACCCAGATCACTTGAAGGCAGAATAAAAGCATTAAGGAATTTAAAATTTTTAAAGAACAAAACTGAAGAAGAAATACAACAATGGATCAAAAACAAAATAAAGCAAGTCTCATACAGGAAGAAACCCTCAACAAAATAATTGAAAGAATAGAACTTGGAGAGCCATTAACTAAAATTTGCAAAGATAAGTCAATGCCGTCTTTATCTGTATTTTATAGATATATGAGGAATGACGAGAAATTACAAAATAAGATTAGACAAGCAAGAGAAACTGGCTGCTTTACCATTATAGATAAAATTAACGAAGAATTAGAAACACCGCAAGACAATCAACACATGATGTGGGTTCGAGAGAAACTAGCTCAATCGAGATGGTTAGCTTCTAAACTGGCTTCTGGTGTATTTGGCGATAAAATTAAGCAAGAAGTGAAGCAAGACACAAAATTAATCATTCAATGGGATATACCGGATAATGAGAACAATCTTATTCAAGCTGAAAAAATTTTGGAAGAAGTACCTAAAACACCTATACAAGAGCTATCAAATAAATAGTTGACGTATATCCATATTAGGTGTTGACATATTGTCAATCTTAATGATATAAGTAAATCATTAGGAGGTTGACATATGAATCAACAATTAATGAAACCAAAGCAATTTGAAATATTAAAGAGTGATAAACTTGTTTTAAATTGCGAGTATAAGCCAGAAAATAAAGGTTATAATTATTATACCTTTAAACCTGGACCAAGAAAAACAATTAAAGATTTATTTTTTATAGATGCTTTTAATTGGTTTTCTAGTTATGAGCCAGATGTGAAGGTTGAAAAAATTAAATTTCAACTACAATCATGTCATTATAATATAAATAATAATAAATATGCTATTTTAATGTTTTTTAGGAATTTAAAAAAACTTAAAAAGCATCATTTTGAAAATTATAATTTCTATAGATTTTTAGGATCTTATAAATTTCACAAATGGATTAAAAAGTATAATGAAATAGGAGTACATAACGAGCTTGCTTATTATGGCACTACTTCAGCTCCAGGCGTGGAGGTGTCTCAATGATCCATATAGATAAATATAATATTACGTCTTATGGTAAAGAGTTTAAAAATGGTAAAGAATCAAAACAAGATACTATTTTAAAAACTTTAAGTTCTAAAGATTGTATAAGTGGAAAACAATTTCTGCAGCTATTATCTGACTTGGATGATGCTTGGCATATTCACGAAGGAAAAGACGTAGAAATATCTGTTAAATTTATAACGCCAAATAGATAATTAAAAGATAATTAACCCCAGTTAGTTTGATGCTTGCTGGGGTTTTTTAGTACCAAAAATTAAAATACGCATTTAAGCATATTTAAGGTTGACAAACGAGCAACGTCTATGTTATTGATCCTTATTAAATAAAAAAGGAGCAATATGAGTAAATATAAATATAACGTTAATAGCTTCGACAATGCTATTGAGGTTGACAACTATCCATGGGGTTTTAGATTAAAAACTAAAAGACGTTATTGGATAGAGACTACAAAAAACGGAGATAGATTTTGTTTTTGTACTCTTAACCCTAAAACTAATAAATGGTGTGCGGTTAAAAAATCAACTTACAATGCTGTTGAAGTGATTTATATAGCTGACAATGGTTATGTTAAATCAAACGGAGTTTATAAGTACGGAGTTAATAAGGATGAGATTGAAAAGTTCTTATCTGAAATTGATTACGAGCAATTAAGCACGTTACAAAAAAAACAGATCTGTAAGTTAAAAGCTGTTAATAAAGTAATGGAGAAGGTAACATTTACTATTGGAGAACCAAAAACATATAATTTGTCTGATCCAGTTGACTTGGCTCGTATGCGAGCTGATGCTAATTCTCCAGAAACTAAAAAAAGAGAGTTAGAACAAGATCAAATAAAAGCAAAAATTGCGGGTGCAATAAATGGCACTTACAATCAATGCTTAGTTAAGAACAATTTAAAATAAGTATATAAAATATATTAACCTGGGAG
>MDTE01134182.1_pt1 | contig 15078 bp, 18 predicted proteins | sample 811231 | NCBI WGS metagenome assembly MDTE01 (sample SAMN05326651, study PRJNA326480) | marine metagenome | isolation source: seawater | place: Indian Ocean: Red Sea | collected 2010 | reverse complement strand
TACTTATTTTGCAGAAGTTTACAAAGTTCTAAGCAAGAGATTTAAATTAGGAAGGGTTAGGCTTTTATTAAAAGAACCCAGATCAACTTTGAGTTGGCATAAAGATCCAGAGTGTAGACTTCACGTGCCTATAATTACGAACAAGGGTTGTTCAATGGTCATAGAAAATGTTGCTAAACATCTCCCTGCAGATGGAAAAGTATGGATTACAAATAATACAAAATATCATAATTTTTTTAATGGAGGAGAACAAGCACGAGTTCATTTAGTTGCTTGCGTTTTAGAAAGCCCATTTAAAAGTTAATAGAACCCCAGGTATTATCTTTTTTAATCCAACCTTTGATATTTTTTGACTTAATTTTACACCAATCAATATTACACTTTTGAATAATTAGAACTTTACCTTTTTTGATTTGAGCTAAAGGTTTAGAAAATTGCGTAGGTCTTTTGAATAAAATTTTATCTTCTAAAGTAATTAAAGAGTTAATTTTTTTTAATTGAGATACATGTATCCAGCCACTATTATTTTTTAAATCAATTATTCTTCTGAAGTTTTCTTTTTCATCTATTTGTTTGATTGGTAAATTAATTTTCTTATAAATATATTTTATAGGTGATTTAAAGCTTGGTCCATATCTAACATTTACCTTATCTTTTTTTAAAGAGAGATAAATTTCCTCTGCATAAGAAGATGAAGCTAAAATTAATATTGCTAAAAAAATTAAAACTATCTTAAACTTAATTTGCATAAACATTTGTCTCTTTTATTTAACTTAACCTTCCTAAAATCTAAATTTAATAGATCCAAAATTAGTATATAACCATTTAGATTTTTTCCAGTTTTTAAAATTTGTTTTAAAACTTCGTTAGCTTGAAGGCTTCCGACAATATTAGCAACCGTGCCCAAAACTCCGTCATACTCGCAATTAAATATGTTTTCTGTAATTTCATCTTCTTGAAAAAAACACCTTAAACAAGGAGTATTTTTTTTATTAAAATTAAATGTAAAAATATGACCATCAAACTTATTAATTGCTCCAGAAACAAGAAATTTTTTTCGTTTTACACAGTAATCGTTAATCAAAAATTTCGTTTTAAAATTATCTGAGCCATCAACTATATAATCATATTTTTCTGCTATTTTTTTAATATTATATTTATCAATTTTTAATTTATGACATTCAATATTTGTCTTTGAGTTTATTTTATTTAATTTTTTTTTTGAAGCGTAAACTTTTGCTTTTTTAAGATCGTTACTATTAAAAAGACTTTGTCTATGAATATTTGATAAATCTACGTAATCATAATCTACTATTCCTAATGAACCTATACCTGCTCGTGTTAAAAATTCTCCAACAGTACATCCTAAACCTCCCATCCCAATTATTAGTACTCTAGATTGAATAATTTTTGTTTGACCAATAATACCTACATTTTTTAAAATAACTTGTCTTGAGTATCTTTTTATCTCATTTTTATTTAATTTTGAACTCATTTACCTGTTGATCCAAAACCACCCTCTCCTCTTACTGTATCAGGTAAATTATCGGTTTCTTCTAATTCCATTTTTAAAATAGGACTTAATATCATTTGTGCAATTCTATCTCCGTTATTAATAATAAAATTTTGTTTACTATGATTAAAAATAATAACTTTTATCTCTCCCCTATAATCACTATCAATCGTTCCCGGTGTATTTAAAACACTGATATTATTTTTAGCAGCTAAACCTGATCTTGGCCTAATTTGAATTTCATAATTTTCTGAAATTGCAACTGATAAACCTGTTGGAACTAAGTAGGAGCTGTTTGGACTTATATTAATAGGTTCTTTTATAAACGCCATAAGATCCATCCCAGAAGCACCTTCTGTTTTATAGCTAGGTAATTTTACAAGTGGATCTAACCTTTTGACTAAAACTTTTACCATTAATTGATATGAGTAACAATTCTATCAACGATTTCTTCAGATATTTCAGATTTTCTTTTTAGAGAAAGTTTTTCTTTTTTCTCCTTAGAATTTTTATAATAAATGACTACTTCATTATAATCAGAGTTAAAGCCACTATTATTTTTTGAAATATCATTCGCTATTATCCAATCACAATTTTTATTTTCAAGTTTAAAAGTAGCATTTTTTTCTAAATCCTCTGTTTCTGCAGCAAAACCAATTACTAACTTTGGTCTCATAGAATTATGATTTGAGATGTAACTTAGAATATCTATATTTTTTTTTAAATTAATATTTAGATTTTGAGTTTTTTTTAATTTTTGATTATTTTTTTTATCAATTTTAAAATCGGAAACTGCAGCTGCAAATACTGCGATATCGGCAGGTAGATTTTTTTGGGTAGCTTTAAACATTTCTTCAGCAGTCTCAACTTTAACTAGATTTATTTTATGATCTACTTTAAGCTTTGTTGGCCCTGATATTAAAGTTGTATCAAAACCTCTTTTTGATAGTGATTTTGCTATCTCGTAGCCTTGTTTCCCGCTTGATTTGTTAGTTATAAATCTTACAGGATCAATGTACTCGTTTGTAGGACCCGCTGTAACTAATGCTTTAATTTTTTTATTATTGATTTGATCAAAAAAATAACTATTTATTTCATCTGATATTTCGGAGGGTTCAGACATCTTGCCTTCGCCATATTCTCCACAAGCCATATCTCCTTTTACTGGTCCAATTATCTTGTAACCATAATTTCTTAAAACTTTTAAATTTTCTTTTGTTGATTGGTGTTCCCACATCCTAACATTCATCGCAGGAACCAGAAATATCTCTTTATTTGAGGCGTGTATTACAGTTGAAGCTAAATCCTCTGATGATCCTTTACTGAGTTTAGAGATTGTATTCGCAGTTGCAGGAGCAACAACAATCACATCTGCCCATCTTGATAAAGCAATATGATCCATCTCTAACTCATTTTCTAAACTAAATAGATCTTCATAAACTTTATTTTGTGATAAAGATGTGACGGATAAAGGAGTAACAAATTTTTTTGCACTTTCGGTCAAAATTGTTTTTATTTCAGCTTCATTTTTTTTGAATAGTCTGATCAGTTCAAGGCTTTTGTAGGCAGAAATTCCTCCACAAATTATTAAAAGAATTTTTTTGTTAATTAAATTTTTCATTTGTTAAATTAAAATACCAATAGACCAAAAATTACAAGTATTAATAATCCTATGATAGATTGATTTCTAAAAGCAGTCATTTCTGATTTTTGTGCATTTAAAGCTGTATAAGAATTTGAATTTTGTGGAATTTGACCACTTGCTAAATAAGTAAGGGCTTGATTTGCTTTATCCATTATTTGAGGAAATTCTGGTAATCTTTTTATTACCTCCGAAGTGTTTTGAATTGTTTCGTTAAGTTTAGTAATTGGATCTTTAGTCTCTTTTAACCAGCTTTCAAGCACGGGTTTAGAAGTGGTCCAAATGTTTGTGTTTGGATTTAATTTCCTCGCTACACCTTCTACAACAACCATGGTTTTTTGTAACATCAAAAGTTGAGGTTGAGTTTGCATATTAAATTTTTCTGTAACATCAAATAACTGTTTCAATAATTTTCCACCAGATATATCCTTTACAGTTTGTCCAAAAATTGGTTCTCCAATTGACCTTAGTGCTTGCGCCAAATCATCTATTGGGACTTCTTTAGGAACAAGACCTGCAACCAAATGGACCTCAGCAACTTTACGATAATCTCTTTGTATAAAACCAAATAATATTTCTGCTAAGAATCTTTTACTAATTTTATCAAGTCTGCCCATTATTCCAAAATCAATTGGAACTATATTACCATCGTTATCAATGAAGATATTTCCTTGATGCATATCTGCATGAAAAAATCCATCTCTTACTGCATGTCTTAAAAAATTTTGAATAATATCCTCAGCAATTTTTTCTGTATTAAAATCTTTGTTTTTTAGTTCTTGTGTCTCTCTGATTGATGTTCCATCTACCCAGTCTAAAGTCATGACATTTTCGCTAGTATAATTCCAATATATTTGAGGAACTCTAAATCCAACATCATTTTTTGTATTTTCAGCATACTCATTTGCAGCAGCAGCCTCAAACCTTAAGTCCATTTCTAAATTAGTTATCTCTTTTAATAAAAAAACTACTTCTACTAATTTGAGTCTTTTAGTTTTTTTTATAAATGACTCCACTAAAAAAGCAAAAAGCATTATAGCGTCTATTTCATCGTTAAATATTCTTTTTATGTTTGGTCTCAAAATTTTAATTGCTACATCTTTAATTGTTCCATTATCATTTATTTGAGCTTTATGTACTTGAGCTATAGATGCCGCTGCCACAGGTTCAGTTAAATTTACAATAGATCTATATGTATCAATACCTAAATCATTTTTAATTATTTCTTGAGCTTGATTAAGAGAAAATGGCGGAAGTCTATCTTGGAGGAGTTCAAGTTTTTTTGAAAGTTCATCACCAATTATATCTGGTCTTGTGGCTAGAAATTGACCCAGTTTTATAAAAGTTGTACCCATTGATTCAAGTGAACTAGATAATTTCTCACCCTCATCTTTTTTTTCATCATACTTTTTCTCTGATGAAAATGAAAAAGATAGAATTTTAAACAATATCTTTATTGTTACAGGTGGCTCTTGAAATTTTGATATGATATTTAGAATATCAGATTTCGCTACCTTTCTTCCTAGTTTAAATAAAGTAATTAATTTTTTAATCATCAAATCTTCCATCCACTGTGTATGGAAACTATCCCGCCAGATAAATTTCTGTAAGTATTTTTTTTAAAGTTATTTTTATTCATTAAATTTATTAACTCATCTTGGTTTACAAAATTTTCAATACTTTTTATAAGATATTCATATGGTTCTTTCTCGCCCACAACTAATTTTCCAATATTAGGAATCATTTTTGAATAATTATTATAAATTAATTCCAGACCAGAATTTTGAATTTTGGAAAATTCTAGGCATAAGAATCTTCCACCTGGTTTAAGAACTCGATAAGCTTCTTTTATGGATTTATTAATATTTTTAGTATTTCGTAATCCAAAGCTAATAGTATAAAAATCAAATAAATTATCAGACAAAGGAAGTTCTTCAGCTGGAGAAATAATCCAGTTTAAGTTTTTATACTCAACTAGTTTTTTTTGAGCCTCATTAATCATTGATTTATTAGGGTCAACACACGTTACATTTGCTGATTTATTGACTTTTTGTAAAAAAAGCTTTGCAATGTCACCAGTTCCACATGCCACATCAATTAAATTTTGTTTATCCGAAGGGTTCATCATGTTAAGAAGGCTTTTCTTCCATAACCGATGAATTCCTAGGGACATAAAATCATTCATTAAATCATACTGGTTGTAGACACGATCAAAAACATTTTGTACAAGACCTTTTTTATTTTGTAGATATTGCTGCATAAAAAAAAATATATAATCAATATAATATCAAATGCCAGAATTACCAGAAGTAGAAGTTATTAGACAGTCACTTAGTAAAAAAATTAAACAAAAAAATGTTAAAAAAGTAATAGTCAGGAATAGAAATCTTAGATTTAAACTTCCTTTGAATTTTGAAAAATTTTTAGAAAATCAAAAAATATCAAAATTCGCTAGATTTTCTAAGTATTTGATATTGTCTTTAAAAAATGGCAGTTATTGTTTAATTCATCTCGGTATGTCAGGAACAATTCATATTATTTATAGAGATAAAAAAAATTATTTGACTAACACAAGTTTTTATAATTCACCTACTCTTCCAAAAAAACATAATCATATTGAAATAATTTTTGATAAATTTAAACTAGTATATAATGATCCAAGAAGATTTGGTTTTTTTCAATTGTTCGAAAGTTACAGTTTATTAAAAAAAAAACTTTCACAATTAGGACCTGAACCATTTGATAAAAAGTTTAATTTTAAATATATTTCTATATATTTTAAAAGAAAAAAAAAAAATATAAAAAATTTTTTATTAGATCAAAAATTTGTCTCTGGAATCGGAAATATTTATGCTAGTGAAATTTTATTTTTATGTCAAATAAATCCACTTAAAAGAGCATCTTTATTAAAGGAAAAAGATTGTAAAAACATTGTCAAGTATTCAAAAAAAATTCTTCTTAAAGCAATCAAAAAAGGGGGATCAAGTATAAGAGATTTTAAAAATACATATGGTAAAAAAGGTAATTTTCAAAAAGATTTTAAAGTTTATGAAAGAGAGGGATTGAGTTGTAAAAAACATCAATGCAAAGGAATAATAATAAAAAATATTATTTCTAATAGATCTACTTTTTTTTGTGATATTTGTCAAAAATGACTCAATTATTTTATTGACCAAAATAAATTCTCAAGTTATACCCCTGCGCATATGGCAAATACTAAATCTGCAATTAAAAGAATTAGAAGAATATCTAAACAAACAAAAGTCAATAAAGTCAGAAAAAGTAGGTATAAAAGTGCAATAAAAAAAATGAATCTACTTATAAGTGATAAAAAAAAAGTGAAGCTTTGAAATTCTTGCCTAAATTGAATTCAGAATTGATGAAAATTGCCAAAACAGGGATTATTAAAAAACAAAATGCATCAAGAAATGTTTCTAGGATAACAAAAAAAATATCTGCACTATAAATACTTATACTTCTAGTTGATTCAATTTTCAGGATACGCGCTATATATCTTAAAGCTTTATTGAAATTCTATATTTAGATTTAGTAAATAAATAAATTATATCATTTCAATCTAGAATTTTATTTTTAAATAATTTTTTTTTTTAAGATTAAGATTTACTCAATCATAGATTTCATTTTTTTTTGATTAAAAAAAATAAATACTTGCAAAAATATATAGATGGATTTAATTGAGATTCTTCCTACTTAACAATTATGAATAAAAGTTTTACTAACAAAAATCTAGATAGTTTAAAAACAAGAAATTTAAACTGGACCATTATACAAACTGAAATGAAATCTAAATTAGGTGCAGAAGTTTATGAAAGTTGGTTAAAAAAGATAAATTTTTTAGATGAATTTAATAATTACATCTTGTTAACTGTTCCAACAAGATTTATTAGAGATTGGATTACTTCTAGGTATTTAGATCAAATTTTAAAAATTGTTAGAAATTACAAAAAAGATATAGTTAGGATAGAATTTAAAATTGACGATAATATTTTAGTAAAATCAAACGAACAAAAAAATCATTCAATAAGTGTAAATAAAAGAGAAAATATTTCTTTTATAAAAGATTATCAATTTCAATATAATAGAATTGATCCCAACAAAAGATTTGATAATTTTTTAACAGGTTCTAGTAACAAACTTGCTTATGAAGCATCTTTAAAAGTTTCAGAAAATATTTCAACTTATAATCCACTTTATATTTATGGTGGAGTAGGTATGGGAAAAACTCACTTATTAAATGCAATAGGAATTGAATTAAAAAAAAATAATAAAGTAATGTTCATTCCTGCTGAAAGATTTATGTATCAATTTGTAAAATCTATAAAATCTAACGATATGGTGAAATTTAAAGAATTTTTTAGAAATACAGATATTCTCATCATTGATGATATTCAATTTATGAATGGAAAAGAGGCCATGCAAGAGGAATTTTTTCATACATTTAATGCTTTATTAGATAAAGGCTCTCAAATCGTTGTATCTGCTGATAGAGCTCCAAACAGATTATCAAGAATACAAGAAAGAATAAAATCCAGATTTGCAGGCGGACTTGTTGTTGATATACAAAAACCTGATTTAGAACTAAGGAAAAAAATTATTGAACATAAAGTTGAGGATTTAAATAAACTATATTTAGATCAACCTAAGATTTCTAAAGATATTCAAGATTATTTAAGTACGGAAATAACAACTAGTATAAGAGAACTAGTCGGAGCCATGAATAGAATAGTTTCATTTTCACGAATTTATAATAAGGTACCTAGTCTAGCTGAGACAAAAGTAGTTTTAAAAGATTTATTAAATTTATCAGAAAATAAAGTTACCATTGACTTAATACAAACTTTAGTTTGCAAATTTTTTAAGATAAGTAAAAATGAAATGCTTTCATCACGGAGATCCAGGTATTTAGTAAGACCAAGACAGACAGCAATTTATTTGACAAAAATTTTGACATCTAAGTCTCTGCCAGAAATTGGAAGAGAATTTTCTAATAGAGATCATACAACAATAATTCACTCAGTTAAAACAATTGAAAAATTGAAAGAAAAAGATCCTGAAATGGTTGATAATATTAACAAATTAAAAAACCAGATATTATATAATAATAAAGATAATGAAATTTAACGTCAATCAGCAAGATTTACAATCAGCCTTAAATTATTGTCAGGGTGTTATCGAAAAAAGAAGCACATTACCAATCTTATCAAATGTTTTAATGGATGTAAGTAATTCAAAACTAATAATTACAGCTACGGACTTAGATTTAATTTTTATACATCAAATCGATAATATTGAAGTAGTAGAAGAAGGCAGAACAACTACAACTTCTTCAATAATGTATGATATTGTGAGAAAGTTTACATCAGGTAAAAAAATAAATTTATCATTGTCAAATGAAAGTAAACTTCAACTGGAGTCAGACAATTCAATCTTTAATTTAAATTGTATAAACTCTTCTGAGTTCCCACTTACTGATGAAAATTTTAATGAAAATGAATTTGTTATTAATTCAAAAAAACTTCTAAAATTACTTAATAAATGTAAATTTTCAGTGTCTAATGATGAAACAAGACATTATTTGAGTGGAATATATTTTCACCAAACTGTTGTAGATGATAAAAATTATCTAACAGCAGTTGCAACAGATAGTCATAGAATGTCTATTTCAAAAACAAGATTAGAACAAAAAATTAATTTTGAACCAGTTATTTTGCCAAAAAAAACAATATTTCAGTTAGTATCTTTGCTTGATAGTTACGACGGGGATGTAAAAATTTCAAATGTAAAGTCAAAAATTAAATTTGAATTAGATAAAAGTATTTTAATTTCAAAATTAATTGATGGAAAATTTCCAAATTATATACAAGTAATTCCAAAAAATAATCAAAAAAAACTTGAAATAAATCTTAAACTTTTTTTAAACTCTGTTGATAGAGTTGCCTCAGTTTCTCTTGATAAGAAAGACGGGGTTAAATTTAATCTGACAAAAGAATCTTTAAACTTATCAGTAAATAATACAAATAGTGGTGATGGTAATGAAACATTAAATGTTAAATTTGATCATGACTTAGAAATAAGTTTTAATTCTAGATATTTACTGGATGTAGCATCTCAAATTGACGGAGAAAATATAGAAATTTTTTTTAATGACACTGGATCTCCAGCATTAATTAAGGATCCAGGCGATTTTGATAGTATTTATGTAGTTATGCCAATGAAAGGTTAATTTACTTTATTTAATTCAAAATAAATTTTGTTTTCTAAATCTTTTAAAAAATTATTATTTTCTAAATTATAATCAATTGAGGGTAAGATTGAAATTATTATTTTTTTATCAGAATTTTTAAGTCCTTTTTTTTGGCCAAACATACCCTGAATTAATAGCGATAGGTTGACAAGAAATTTTTAATTCGTGGTATATTCTTGCAACTCCTTTTTTAAATGATGGCCTCTCTTCTGGTTTTACTCTTGTACCTTGAGGAAAAATTATTAGAGGTCTATCAGAGTTTATCTTAAGCTTATTTATTTCATCAAAAAATGCTAAGTTTTCTCTAGTAACTTTATTTCTTTTTATTGAAATAGATCCTATTTTTTTTAGGTACCAACCAAATATTGGAATTAAAAAAAGTTCTTTTTTAAGAATAAAAACTGGTGAATTAAAAATTGTTTGAAGATAAAATGTTTCGAACATGGATTGATGAGAAGCTGCAATAAAAAATTTACTGTCTTTTATAATATTTTCTTTCCCTTTTATCTCAATTTTGACATTTAAAATACTTTTTAAGCAAAAGCCTGTCCAATACCCCATTAATTTCCCTCCTTTTAAAACAATCGAACGAGGTAAAAATAAAGCAGGTAAAAATATTATCGATATAAAAATTATTCCTGAAAAAAAAATTGTACTAAATAGAAAATTCTTAAACATTTTTATAATGTTATATTAATTCTGATAATTTTTGTCTTTTTTTAATAACTTGAATTTTAGAATTTTTTATTAGTATCTCTATTGGTTTTGGTCTTATATTATAATTTGAGGCTAAAGAAATTCCATAAGCACCAACATCACATATTACCACAAAACTTTTTTCATTTAATTTTTGGAATCTTTTTACTGTTAAAAATTTATCTGTGCTTTCACAAATAGGACCAACAAATTCGTAAACTTTATTCGTTATTTGAGTAGTTTTATTTACCGAAATTATCTTATGTTGAGCACCATAAAGTGCTGGTCTAATTAAATCATTCATAGCTGCGTCTAAAATAATAAAATCTTTTTTGGTATTTTCTTTTATATATAAGACCTTTGTAATCAAAATTGCAGTGTTTCCTATAATAAACCTTCCCGGTTCAAAAATAATTTTTGAGCTATTAATATCTAAAATTTTTTGAATACTTTGAGAATATTTTTTTAGATTAAGTTGCGATTTATTATGTACGTAATCTATACCCATACCACCACCTAAATCTATGTATTCGAAATTAAATTTAGATTTTTTTATTACTTTATTCACTACATTGAGCATCTTTTGATAAGGTCTATGACTTAATATTTGACTTCCAATATGTACACTCAAACATTTTAAATTTAAGTTTTTTGATTTTTTTATAAAGTTTACTAATTGTAAAAACATTTTTTCATCTACACCAAATTTATTTTCTTTTTTTCCAGTTGAAATTTGTTTAAGCGTTTTTGCATCAGTATTGGGATTTAATCTTATACCAATATTTACAGTTATTTTTTTTCGTTTTGCTATTTTTTCAATTTCTAAAATTTCACTTTTAGACTCTGTATTTATTAATAAAATTTTTTTATCAATAGCAAACTCGATTTCTTTTTTTGTTTTTCCGATTCCAGAAAAAACAATTTTATTAGGTTTGATTCCTGCTTTTAGAGCTTTCATCAATTCACCCATTGAAACTACATCTGCTCCAAGATTAAAATTTTTGATTTCTTTAAGAATACTCAAATTTGAATTAGCCTTTACTGCAAAACATATAAGAGGATTTATTTGTTTAAAAGCGTTTTTAAAATCTAAAATATTTTCTTTTATTCTTCTAAAAGAATAACAATAAATTGGCGTATCAAACTTTTTTGCTATAGATTCTATGTTGAAACTATCAAAATTAAGCTTATTTTTTTTATATTTCATGAAAATAAGTTTTTATTAGTAGTAATTTTTTTTGAATTTGAATTTTTATCATTATAAATAGGATCACCTTTTTTTCCACACGATGATGACAAGATAATAACAAATAAGATTATAAGAATTTTTTTAATCATTTCTTTTTATATTTCATTATCATCTTTTTTATATTTTCAAAAGATGTTCCTCCATACGATTTTTTAGAATTTACCGAATTTTTCAAATCGAAAACCTTTAGGACATCATTCTTTAGTTTTGGTTCAATTTTTTTAAGTTCTTCTAATTTTAAATCTTTTAATTTTTTCTTTTTTTTCTCAGCCATATTTACGATTTCTGCTGTTTTTTGATAAGCCTTTCTGAAGGACATTGAATAGTTTTTAACTAGATAATCTGCAAGATCTGTTGCTGTAATATAACCTGACTCTGCCAATCTAATCATTTCTTTTTTATTTGGACTTATATTTTTTAAAACTTCATTTAAAATTTTTAAACAATTAATAAGAGTATCAAAAGATTTAAAAGTAATTTCTTTGTCATCTTGTAAATCTTTGAAGTAAGACAATGGCAATCCCTTTAAAATTGTTAACATTGAAAAAAAACTAGCAAATGAGGTTCCTGTCTTTCCTCTTAGATATTCCAAAAGGTCAGGATTCTTTTTTTGGGGCATTATTGATGAACCTGTCACTATTTTATCTGAAAGATGAATTAATTTAAAACCATCCGAGTTCCAAATTATAAGCTCTTCAGCGATTCTAGAAATATGCAAGGAGCAAACAGATATACTATATAAAAAATCTAAAACAAAATCTCTATCTGCGACTGTATCTATAGAATTGTTAGTTGGTTTTTTAAATCCTAATTTTTTTGTAGTATAATTTCTATCAATATTAAATGATGTGCCTGTCAGTGCAACTACACCTAATGGATTTTCATTTAGATTTTCTAAATTGAATTCAAGTCTTTTTTTATCTCTAGAAAACATTTCTACGTAAGCCATAAGATAATGTGCAAAAGAGGTAGGTTGTGCATTTTTCATATGAGTGAAACCTGGCATGATAGTCATTATATTTGCTTCAGCTAATTTTAGAATGGAGTTAATTATTTTATCTAAGTTTGAATTTATTTCTCTATTTGCATTCTTAATCCAAATCTTAAAATCTACTAATACTTGATCATTTCTTGATCTAGCAGTATGGATGTATCCAGCTTCCTCCCCAATGATTTCAAAAAGTTTTTTTTCGATATTTATATGAATGTCTTCATATTTTTCATTGAAATCAAATTTATTTTTCAAAATATCTTTCTCAATTTTTTGTAATCCGTAGATGATCTTATTTTTGATTTTAAATGTAATGATTTTTTGTCTAAAAAGCATTTCTACATGCGCTATTGATCCTAGAATATCTTCTTTATACAATCTTTTATCAATATTAATTGAACTACCAATTTTTTGGAATAAAGCAGACGATTTTTTCTTAATTCTAGAATTCCATATTGCCTTATTGTTTTTATTTTTGTCCATGATAATTAATTATACTTATATAATATGAGATTTTTAATAATATTTATTTTTTTGATATCAAAGTCATATAGTTATGAGTCTATAGAGATAAAAAATCTTATTATTAACAAGGACTTAAAAAAATATGAAAATATAACGTTTCTTGATACTAACAATAAGTTAATCAATTTAAACGATTATAAGGGAAATCTAATTTTATTGAACTTTTGGGCTACTTGGTGCGCTCCTTGTAAAGAAGAAATGCCTTCTTTAGATTCATTACTAGAAAATAAATATTTAGATAAACTACAAATATTTCCTATTAATATAGGAAATGAAAATTTTGAAAAGGCTTCGAAATTTTTTGATGAAGTTGGAATACAAAATTTAAATTTATATTTTGACCCACCAGTTACACTGGCTAAAAAATTTAATTTAAGAGGTCTTCCTACTACAATTTTAATTGATAAAAAAGGTTTTGAATTCGCAAGAATTATTGGGTCTATTGATTTTCAAAATAAAAAATTTGTTGATTGGTTAATCGAATATAATTAGTTTTTAAAAAAATACGCAAATCCAACTAAGGCAATTATAGCAATAAATTGTAACAAAACCCTTAATTGCATCAATTTATTTGAATATTTTTTACTTGCTTCACCCCCTTTAAACAAAGTCCCAATACCTAAAATAAGAATTATACCTACAGCAAGTAATAAAACTATAGAAAGTATTTTTAGAATTATTTCAGAAATCATGATTGTATTGTAGGATGTTTTAATAATAAAAAAACATAAATCATAAAGTATGACATTTTGTCTAGACACAATTATATTAAAACCAGACAATAAAGAAATTAAAAATGCTGTTATTTTACTCCATGGTTATGGAGGGGACGGAAAAGATATAAGTATACTTTCTTATAATTGGAAAAGACATCTACCAAACACAGTTTTTATATGTCCAAATGGCCATGAAAAATGTTCTATAAATCCAGCAGGATTTCAATGGTTTGATCTAACAAATGATAATAAAGATTATATTTTAGAACAATCTATTAAGGCAGAAAGAAAATTAAATCAATTTATAGATGAAGTTAAAAATGAATTTGGATTAAAAAATAATAATATTTGTTTATCTGGATTTAGCCAAGGATGTATGATGTCTATAAATTTAGGATTAACCTCAAACGAGGGATATAATTGTATTGTAGGTTTTTCAGGAAAAATTATCAATGAGAATGATTTAAGAGAAAGAATAAAATTTCCTACGGAAACACTTTTAATTCATGGGGACTCAGATCAAGTAGTTCAACCCAATTTTATGTTAGAGGCTAAAGATTTTTTTATTAGAAACAAAATTAAGATAGAGACACACTTGATTAAAAACTGCGACCATAATATTCCAATAGAAGCATCAAGTATAGCATTAAATTATATCAAAAAAAATTTTTTGTAGCCATATTATTGAAATAATTTTTTTTTTAAGTTAAAGTTTATTTATGAACAATTTTGAGCAGAGTATATCTTTAGAAAAATGTCCCGCATTAGTATTAAATGCTGATTATAGACCATTAAGTTACTATCCATTATCTTTATGGTCTTGGCAAGATACTGTCAAATCTGTTTTTTTAGATAGAGTTATAATCGTCAGTAATTATGATAGAATTGTCAGAAGTCCTTCATTTAATATGCAGCTTCCAAGCGTAATAGCTTTAAAAGATTACATTATTCCTCAAACCAAACCAAGTTTTACAAGATTTAATGTTTTCCTTAGAGATAAATTTTCCTGTCAATATTGTGGTAGCGGAGAAGAACTTACGTTTGATCATTTATTACCAAGATCAAAAGGCGGTGAAACTAATTGGGATAACGTTATCACTGCATGCTCAGCATGCAATGTAAAAAAAGGTGGTAAATTATTAAAATCCTCTGGAATGAAATTAACCCAATATCCCTATCAGCCATCTACAGAGGACTTACATCGAAATGGAAAAAATTTCCCACCAAATTATTTACACAAAAGTTGGATGGATTATTTATATTGGGATGTTGAATTAGAAGCTTAAAATTTAAACTTTTTCAGAAATACGAATTGCAATTTTTGATCCTGTTTTAATTATTTTATCCATAATTGAATAAAATCCTTTTTTTGAAGCACCTTCTTCATAAGCAATATCTTTATGATCTAGTTCATCTTGTCTAAATTTAGTAATCTTTTTTTTTAATTCTTTTTCATCTGGACCTAATTGATTAATCTGATC
>MDTE01010005.1_pt1 | contig 15078 bp, 15 predicted proteins | sample 811231 | NCBI WGS metagenome assembly MDTE01 (sample SAMN05326651, study PRJNA326480) | marine metagenome | isolation source: seawater | place: Indian Ocean: Red Sea | collected 2010 | reverse complement strand
GAAGAGCTCAAGGGTGTGAAGATCGGCGCTGCCGGCCCGAACCTCCCATGGCTTGACTATGCGGGAGCCGCGAAGGTTCAGACCAACCTGAACGAAGTCTATAACGCTCTGCAATCCGGCGTTTACTCAGGGGTGGTGATCTTTCCGGCTCCTTACTTCGGATTCAAGTTCGGCGAGGTCGCCAAGTACTACACGACCATGGGCTGGGGCTCCGTCGCCGCTTACCCGATTTCGGTCAACAACCAGACCTGGGCCAAGCTTCCAGATGACGTGAAAAAGATCGTCATGGAAGAGATGGCCGTTTACCAGGACGCGACCCAGAAGGAGTCGGAGATCAAGTTCGTGACCGCTCTCGACAATCTGCGCAAGCAAGGTGTCACAGTGCGTGATCTGGGCGACGAAGAGCGCGGTAAGATGGCCCGTGCGATCGAACCCTGGGTCAATCAAAAGGCACAGGAGTACGAAGACCTGGGCTTCCCGGGCAAGGATACCTTCCGCCGCCTGATCCAACTGGCAAAGGAAAAGGGCGCGAAGCCGATCTACGAATACCAGATCAAGTAGCAGACATTTCGCGTAAAGAAAAAGGGCGGCTCCCAATCGCTTCGGGGCCGCCCTTATTCTTGCGCGATCTTCGCGCCTATTCCGCGGCGTCGGTCGCCCCGATGCCGATGTTGCGGCCGGCGTAGCGGCGTAACCGCAAGTCCGCCTGCTCCTTGTGTCCCCAGAACCGTTCGACCTCGCAAAGCCGCGAACAATAGTCACCGACCAGGGCGCTCGCCTCCTGGGTGATCTCCTGGTAGGTGCAAGTCTTCATAAACTTGCCGACCCACAGTCCACCCGTATAGCGTGCCGCCCCCTTGGTTGGCAGCGTGTGGTTGGTACCGATCACCTTGTCACCGTACGACACGTTGGTCTCGGGGCCGATGAACAGCGCGCCGAAATTGGTCATGTTGTCCAGATACCAGCGCGGATCCTCTGTCAGGATTTCGACATGCTCGTAGGCGAGCCGGTCGGCCTCTTCGCGCATTTCTTCGCGGGTGTCGCAAAGAATGATCTGACCATAGTCGCGCCATGCAACCGACGCCACGTCGGCGGTCGGCAGAATTTCCAGCTGGCGCTCGATCTCGGCCGGAATGGCCTCTGCGAGTTCGCGTGATGTCGTGATCACGGCCGCCGGTGAGTTCGGGCCGTGTTCGGCCTGCCCCAGCAAGTCAACCACGACCATCTCCACATCCGCCGTATCGTCAGCGACCACCAGCACTTCCGTCGGACCGGCAAACAGGTCGATCCCGACCTTGCCATAGAGTTGACGCTTGGCCTCGGCGACATAGGCGTTGCCCGGGCCGACCAGCATGTCGCATGGCGCAATGGTCTCTGTGCCGATCCCCATCGCAGCCACGGCCTGGACACCGCCCAGGCAATAGATCTCGTCGGCGCCGGCGAAGTGCATGGCCGCGATCGTCGCAGCATGCGGCCCGCCCTAGTTCGGCGGCGTGCAGGCAATTACCCGCGGAACGCCGGCTACCTTCGCCGTCACGATCGACATATGCGCCGAGGCCACCATCGGGTACCGCCCGCCAGGCACGTAGCAGCCGACGCTATTCACCGGGATATTCTTGTGCCCCAGCGTGACGCCCGGAAGGGTCTCGACCTCCACATCCTGGAGGGCGTCCTTCTGGACCTGGGCGAAATTTCGCACCTGGGTCTGGGCGAACTTGATGTCCTCGACCGTCTGTTCGGGCAAAGACACGATCAACTCCTGAACCTGTTCATCGGAAAGCCGGAACGCATTGGGATTCCATTTGTCGAACTTTTCCGAAAGCTCGCGCACGCCTGCATCGCCGCGGGTTTTGACATCCCCGAGAATGCCCTCGACGATCTCGCGCACCTTGGCATCGGCTTCGTCCGTTGCCTCGGAATCCATCCCCTGTTTCAGGATCTCAATGGCCATCTCACTCGTCCTCGTATGGGTGTGTTTTACGGTGTCTTAACAAAGTCCGGGCGGCACCGGCACCCCCGGCACCGCCCGACATTGAGGCAAACGAGCAGGTGCTACTTGATTGCCTGCGGATTGATCGGCGAGCCGACACCCCGGGTGATCGGCAGCGGCGGAGCGACGAACATGAATTCGTAGACCTTGTCCTCGGCACAGTCGTTGGCGAGGTCCTTCAGATAGAAGATTTCCCCCATGGTAATGCCAATCTGCGGAATGACGATCCAGTGCCAGGGCTGGAACACATCATCGGTCTCGTTCGGGATCACTTCGCAACCCCAGGTGTCGGCGCAGATCGCCGCGATTTCCATGTCGTGCATCCAGTCACAGGTGTGGAACGACACGCCGGGCGCTTCACCGCCCGCATAACCGCCCCACTCGCCCGCCGCGAGACAACGCTCCATGTGGCCAGTCCGGTAAATCACGAAATCTCCGCGTTTGATCTCGACACCCTGATCCTTGGCGCACTGATCGAGGTCGTCGGCATCAATCGCCGTACCGTCATCGAGTGAATCGACGCCGGCCCAGCGGGCAATGTCGAGGAGAATGCCGCGGCCAACCATCTTGTTTCGCATCTTGTGGATCGCGTTTTTCTCGGCGCCGTTGGCCCCAACCAGCGTTGCATCGTAACCGTTCCACATCTTGTCGCTGTTGAAGACATGGCCGAGCGCGTCCCACTGAGTTCCGCACTGCAGCGGCAAGGAGACTGCATCGTCGGCGTACTGGCTGGGATACTTTTTGCCGGGAACCGTCTGCTTACCCTGTACCGCGTCGGTGCCCGTCGCAAGCATCGTATGGATCGGGTTCCAACGGCCGCCGAACAATCCGTTCTGCGGACCGTCACCGTCAAAGTTCAATCCAAGCGCGAAAACCTCGCCGCGTTTCACCAGTTGCGCCGCGCCCTTGCGCTCCTCGTCACCGACATAGTTGATCGTTCCCCACTCATCATCCGGGCCCCATTTGCCCCAGTTCTTGTTGCGTTCGGACTTGTCCATGATGAGGTCCATGTCGAACTGGTACTTCGGATCGTCGTAACGATGCATCTTCAGGTCTCCCCCTTGGAATTCGATTTGTGCCCACCCAAAACGGCACTGTTTTCCCATAGTGGAACTATACAAAATCAAGGGCCACGCTCCAACGGAACGTGGCCCTTTAATTCGTAACACTGTGAAGCGGCTTACTTGATCGCCTGCGGGTTGATCGGCGAACCGGTACCGCGGGTAATGACCAGCGGGGGGGCGCATAGGAAGAACTCGTAGACGCCGTCCTTGGCGCAGTCTTCGACCAATTCGCGCAGATACCAAATCTCGCCGTGCACAATGCCGATATGAGGGATGGTGACCCAGTGCCAGGGCTGATTGACCCCCAACACACTCTTGTTCGGGCGCACCTCGATACCCCAGGTGTCCGAACAGATGCCCGCGATCTGCTTCTCGTGAATCCAGTCGACCGTCTCGAAGCCGAGTCCCGGCGCATCGCCGCCGGCGTATCCGCCCCACTCGCCCTTGTCGAGGCAATCAGCCATCTGGCCGGTGTTGAAGATCACGAAATCGCCGCGCCGTACTTCCACGCCTTGTTTCATGGCCGTGCCTTCCAGGTCCCTGATGGTGATCTCGTAGCCGTCGGCGAGCCGCTTCTTGCCCTTGTACTTGGCTACATCGAGGAGCACCCCGCGGCCGACCATCTTATCGGCGAAGTTCTCAATGCCATTCTTGTGGGCGCCACGGACATCGACGAGCGTCGCATCGTAGCCGTTCCACATCTTGTCTTCGGTGAAGACATGGGCCAGCGCATCCCATTGGGTCGCGGCCTGTGTGGGCAGGTTGATGGCGTCGTCGGCATACCGCATGCCGGCGAGCGGCTCCTGAATGCCCTGAACCGCGTCGGTGCCGGTCGCGAGCATCTGATGCATCGGGTTCCAGCGCCCGCCAAACAGGCCACGCTGGGGGCCGTTCTCGTCGAGGTTCAGACCCAGCCGGAACACCTTGCCCTTGCGGATCAGCTTCGCCGCCTCGACGATATCGTCGGGCTGGATGTAGTTGAGAACGCCAAGCTCGTCGTTCTTGCCCCACTTCCCCCAGTTGGAAAGTTGGCGGCACTTGCGCATCACGTCTGCCTTCGTAAGCAGTTTCTTCTTGCGCCGCGCCGGACGTTTCGCGGCAGGTTTGCGCGCGGTTGCTTTCTTGGCCATGTCGTTTGTCGCTCCCAAAAATTCTCGATTTCGATTGCTTTGACCGGACTTACCTCCGGCCTCAGGCTCGGTTATGGTCGCACCAAAATCGGATTGCAAGCATGCAATCGAACACGAAAACGAATGGATTGGGGGGAGATTTCCATGAGCACGGCAGAGGCAGCCGAGTCACCAATTGCGTCGCTGCGGCTCGACGGCCTGGCGGCCGTCGTCACGGGTGCTGGACGCGGGCTGGGACGCGGAATCGCGGTCGCACTCGCGGACGCCGGTGCCGACCTTGTACTAGTTAGTCGCACGCAGTCGGACCTGGACGAAGTGGCCGGTTTAATCACCGCCAATGGCGGCACGGCCCAGACGCTCGTATGCGACGTCACCGATGCCGCGCAGGTCACCGAGCGGATCGAGGGACTCGAACGCATAGACATTCTAATGAACAATGCCGGCGCAAATATTCCCGAACCCTTTGTCGATGTAAGTGAGGACAATCTCGATTTCCTGCTCAACATCAACGTGAAGTCGATGTTCCTGGTCGCCCAGGCCGCCGCACGGCGGATGCTCGCGGGTGGACGGGGCGGCTCGATCATTCACATGTCGTCCCAGATGGGCCATGTGGGCTCGCCGAACCGGACCAACTACTGCACCACCAAGCACGCCGTGGAAGGCATGAGCAAGGCGATCGCGGCGGAACTTGCGACCCAGAATATCCGCAGCAATTGTATCGGGCCGACCTTCATCGAAACGCCGATGACCAAGCCGATGTTCGAAAACCCTGATTTCCGGGAGTTCGTGATGGACCGGATTCTGATGGGACGCCTCGGCAAGATATCCGACGTGACGGGCGCGGTGGTATTCCTCGCCTCACCCGCTTCCGAGCTGATCACCGGCGCCAGCCTGACGATCGACGGTGGCTGGACGGTGGTCTGACAGTTAAACGATGACATCCAGTGAAAGCTCTAACGACCTGAATACAAATGCTTTCGTAATCATCCACGGATGCGTTGACAGCGGTTCACGAGCCGAACCCGAGTTGCTACACTACGACAAATCGTGGGCAGTCTAAGTCCGACTAGGAGATATCGAAATGGGTGCACCCGCACGAGACGAAACATACAATTATCCGCGCTTTAAGATGAGCAATTATGAGCTTGGGTATTTTCCGGGTCCGAAGGCTGGTGAAGAGGTCAATTACGACTACACGCTGACCGATCTCGATGGTAACGAGGTCGGCCTCGCCGATTACAAGGGCAAGTGGCTGGTCATCGAATCCGGTAGCCTGACCTGCCCGATGTACGTCAAGAACGTGAAGCCCTATGCCAAACTGAAGGAAAAATATCCCGACGTCGAATGGCTGGTGGTCTATGTCCGCGAGGCACACCCAGGCGAGAAAGCGAAACAGGCAAGCTCAATCGACGAAAAGATCGAGTACGCAAAACGGAACCGCGACGACTACAAAGAAGAGCGCAAGATCATCGTTGATAATGTCGAGGGCAAGTGGCACCACGAGTGGGGCCTGCTGCCCAACACGGTCTACGTGATCAACCCCGACGGCCAGGTGATCTACCGGGCGGACTGGTCGTTTGCGCACAATGTTGACCGGGTTCTGCAGAACCGGGATCAGATCGACACGAACGAGCACATCGCGATCATCGGCGCCGCGCCGTGGATCACCATTCCCGTCACTCTCAAGGGCGGCTGGGTCGCGCTCTACGACATCCTGATCATCTTCCCCAAGGTCTATTACGAGCATTTCAAGCTCGACATTCAGACCTGGTGGGCGAAGCGCAAGGCCAAGAAATCGGCTGCGACCGCCGCGGAATAGCCGTCCAACGGAACCAAAACAAAGGCCAGGCTTCACGCCCGGCCTTTGCGATTCTGGCGTGATATTCGAAACACAACCGGCCGACAGGCCGAGCCATCACCGCAGCTTTAGCTGTCTCCATCGATGAGAATGGCGCGAAAGTCGTTGACGTTGGTCCGCGTGGGCCCGGTCACGACCAGATCGTCAATCGCGGCGAACAGACTGTAGGCGTCGTTCCGGGCCAGGGTATCGACACAATCGAAGCCAGCGGCGGCGGCGCGTGAGATCGTGTCTGGTGTCACTACCACGCCGGCATTGTTCTCAACCCCGTCGATCCCGTCCGTATCGCACGCGATCGCATATATCCCCGATGCGCCGTCAAGCGCCTGCACCAAGCCCAGCGCATATTCCGCGTTGCGGCCGCCACGTCCCTCGCCGCGAACGGTGACCGTGGTCTCGCCACCGGAAAGTACCACCAAGGGCAGTTCCGCTGTCCGTTCACGCTGCAGACGCAACGCCAATGCCGCATGTGCGGCGCCCAGATCCCGGGCCTCCCCCTCAAGATCTGCGCCCAGCGACACGACGGTAAAGCCTGCTGCATCTGCCACACGCTCCACCGCTGCGATCATTTCTGACGGGCGCGCGACGATCGTATTCTCGACCCTGTCGAACATTTCATCGTCGGGCTTTGGGGTTTCGCCGTCACGGCTCTCCAGCAAGGCGCGAATGCTCGCCGGGACATTGATCGCATATCGTTCCAGAATCTCCAGCGCCTCCTGGCACGTGCTCGGGTCGCCGACCGTCGGACCGGACGCGATGACGGACGGATCATCGCCAGGCACATCCGAGATCATCAGGCTCACCACTCTCGCCGGATGTGCCGCCTGTGCCAGGCGTCCACCCTTGATTGAAGAGATATGCTTTCGCACGCAGTTCATCTCGCCGATCGGCGCGCCGCTGCGCAATAGGGCGCGCGTCACGGCCTCCTTATCTGCCGCCCTTACCCCGTCTGCCGGTGCGGCGAGCAGCGCCGAGCCGCCGCCGGACACCAGGCACAACAACAGATCATCCGCGTTGAGATCCTGCACGAGCGAACGGATACGGCGGGCCGCTTCGACCCCAGCCGTATCGGGCACCGGGTGGGACGCTTCGATGATTTCGATGTGGCTGCACTCCGCCCCGTGATCGTAGCGGGTCACGACCAACCCCGTGACCCGGTCCAGCCACCCTTGTGCGTGCGCCACCTGCTCGACGGCGCGGGCCATGGCGGCGGATGCCTTGCCGGCGCCGACAACAACGACCCGCCCCGTTGAACCGGGTTGCGACACATGGGCAGGAACACAGACCATCGGATCGGCAGCCGCCAGGGCCGAGGCGAACAAGTCCCCGAGAAGATTCCTGGCGCGCTCTACTTTTCCCGATTGTTCGTCAAGTTTGCTCACATACCCCCCTTGCGGCCACGCACCATCTGGATATTATCCGACCCAATGCCTTTCGGCGGCCAAACAAGAAACAAAACCTCACACACGCCGTAGGCGAGGTTCGGAAAGCAGCGGTCCCGCACCGCAGCCGCGATATGCGGCTGGCGAAGGCGTGACGATGCGGTCGGGCCCTCGCCGGAAAATAAAAATGTAACAACCAACAAACAAGGAGCGGAATCATGCAAGGAGCCGATACGGCTTGGATTCTGACCGCGACGGCGCTGGTACTTTTCATGACCCTGCCGGGTTTGGCGCTGTTCTACGCGGGCCTCGTACGCGCACAAAATGTCCTTTCGGTCCTGATGAACTGCTTCGCGATCGCCGCCACGGTGTCGATCCTGTGGCTGGTCGTGGCCTATTCCATCGCCTTCGGCGACGGCAATGCCTGGTGGGGTGGGCTCGGAAAGTCTTTCCTCGCGGGCGTCGGGTTTGACACGGCTTCGGGAACCATCCCGGAAAGCCTGTTCTTCATGTTCCAGATGACATTCGCGATCATCACGCCGGCGCTCATCGTGGGCGCGTATGTGGAGCGCATCAGCTTCGCCTTCGTCGTCGTGTTCTCACTCATCTGGGTCCTCATCGTCTACGCACCGGTCGTACATTGGGTGTGGGGTGGCGGTTTCCTCGCAGAGATGGGCCTGATCGACTTCGCCGGCGGTGTCGTGGTTCATGTAACTGCAGGCGTCTCAGCCCTGGTGCTGGCCATGATGCTCGGACCGCGCCGGGGCTTCCCGAATGAGGTCCAGCCGCCGCACAATCCGGGCATGACCATGATTGGTGCGTCGATGCTCTGGGTCGGCTGGTTCGGCTTCAACGCCGGGTCTGCCCTCGCGGCCGACGGTGCAGCGGGCATGGCAATGGCCGTCACGCATATATCGGCGGCGGCAGGTGCAATCGCCTGGTCGGCGATGGAACTGATGAAGTATCGCAAGGCGAGCCTCGTGGGTGCGGTGACTGGCATGGTCGCGGGCCTGGCGACGATTACGCCAGCCTCGGGCTCTGTCGGACCGGTCGGTGGACTGGTGTTGGGTCTTGCCGGCGGCGTGATCTGTTTTGCGATCACCCAGGCGGTGAAGCAGCGCTTCAAGATCGACGATTCCCTGGACGTGTTCGCCGTCCATGGCGTCGGCGGTGCGCTGGGCACTCTGCTGGCCGCGATCTTCGTATCCGCGGCGCTCGGCGGTGCGGGCTTCGCCGAAGGCATGGATACGGGCAGCCAGCTGGGTGTCCAGGCAATCGGCATTGTCATCGTCGCCACCTGGGCCGGCGTGCTCACGTTCGTCATCACAACAGTGTTGAAGATGTTCATCACCTTCCGCGTGGATGAAGAGACCGAGGTCCAGGGCCTCGATCTGGCGATGCACGGCGAACGCGGCTACCACAATATGTAGCCGGGCCGACGTCTGAACTTACTCACGAGGGGGTGGTGCACCGCACCACCCCCAAAGACACAGGATCTGTCATGAAATTCATCATTGCGATCATCAAACCGCACAAGCTCGATGATGTCCGTGAAGCGCTCGCCGGCGTCGGCATCGAGGGCATGACGGCCAGCGAAGTCAAAGGTTACGGCCGCCAGAAAGGCCAGACCGAAATCTACCGGGGTGCCGAGTACCAGGTGAACTTCGTCCCCAAGGTCAAGATCGAGGTGGCGGTCGACGACGGCGTCGCCGACAGCGTGGTTGAGGCCATCCGCAACGCGGCCAATACCGAGAAGATCGGGGACGGCAAGATTTTCGTTCTGGATCTCCAGAGTGCAGTTCGCGTGCGGACCGGGGAGACCGGCTCGGAAGCGCTTTAGCCCTCTAGGACTCCTCGAGGCCGGAACGTTCCTCGAGGAGTTTCAGAGCCACGGTGAGGTTTTCCTCTCCGTGGCCGGCCGCAACCGTATCCTCGAACAATGCGCGCATGGCGTCGCCGAAAGCCATCGGCACACCTGCATTTGCGCCGGCTTCGCTGATCAAGCGTGAATCCTTCAACATCTGTTCGGCCGAAAACATCGGCGAGAAGTCACGCGCCTTGAGCGGCGCCAGGTTGTACTTGATGTAGGGGGATGCCGCGACACTCTCGCCGATCACGTCGAGCATCTGGTCCCAGTCGAGACCTCCCTTGCGCCCCAGCGTCAGCGCTTCACCGAGGACGGCGCCCGACGTCCCAACCAGTAGATTCAAAACCAGTTTCAGATACCGGGCCTGCTCTGACTCGCCAACATAGAAATGGGTCGCCCCGAGAACCGAAAACAACGGATCACAGCGCTTTGCCGCCTCGCGCGGCCCCGACACCATGATCGTCAGATTGCCCGCCTCTGCCAGGATCGTGCTGCCCGACACCGGCGCGCGGATGTACCCGATCTCCACCGCTTCGGCAGCCGCAGCCACCTCAAGCGAGGTCTCCGGGGCAACCGTGCTCATATCGACATAGACCGAGCCGGGTTGCATCACGCTCAGAATGCCGCCCTCTCCCAACGCGACGTCTCGAAGAACGGCATCGTTGGGGATCATCGAGACCGTGATCTCGGCATCGCCAGCCGCTTCCCGGTTTGAGCCCGCGACCTGTGCGCCAACGGATTGGGCGTTCGCTGCGATCGGATCACAAACCGTTACGTCTGCACCGGCAGCAACGAGCTGACGCGCCATCGGCGCCCCCATTTTCCCGGTTCCGATCCAACCAATCCTGGTTCGGGTGATACTCATCTCGCGCGCTCCCATACGATGGCGAGACTACAGGACTTCGCAGACCTCGTCGAACTCGTAACGATACATGCGCGGGCCCTTAATGCCACTGACATCGCCATAGCCGATGTTGCAGAGAAAGATCGACTTGACCGGCGTGCCCTTGAAGAATTCTTCGTCCACCGCAGCGTTATCGAAGCCACCCATCGCCCCGGCATCGAGCCCAACAGCGCGCAGTGCCATGATGAAATAGGCGCCCTGCAACACCGCCTGAGTGCGACCAAACCCATCGGCGAGCTTCTCGTTGCCCTCGAAGCGCTTGGGCATCGCCTCGTTGAACGGATTGAACTTGGGGAAATCCTTAAAGAACGTGTTGTCGTAGGCGACGATCGCCGTCACCGGGGCTTCCATCGTCTTTTCCCGATTGCGCTCGTTGACCGCCGGAGACAGCCGTTCCTTGGCCTCTTTCGAGCGAATGAACTTGATCCGGACCGGCTGGGTGTTGGCGCTGGTGGGGCCCATCCGCGCGAGATCAAAGGCTTCGCGCAGCTGATCTTCGCTGACATCGCGGTCCTGCCACCAATTGTGGTTACGGGCCTGGAGGAACAGCAAATCGCGCGAATTAGCATCGAGGGACTGAATCCGGGTCCTGTATTCCTCGATCAGAGCATGCGCCGCGGCGAGCGCGTCTTCCTGTGACATTGGGTGCCTCCAAGGTAATCGGCCGGGCCGCCCGGCATAGGCAAACCGGGCTCATCTGTGCGTGGCGCCCTACATGTAAGGCGCACTGCCAAATGTCAATTCGTCAAACCCCGTGCCTTCGCCAGACGAACCAGACGAGATGGCATGGCGCGACATTGAGGCGCCGGACCGAATGCACTATTGAGTCATTCTTAACGCTTAAAACGGTCGATAATCGATCCGCTGACCGATCTGGAGAGCCATATGTCCGATTCCCAAGGCGCCTTGTCCGGCGTGAACGTCCTAGACCTGACACGTGTCCTGGCCGGGCCATACTGCACGCAATTGTTGGGCGATCTGGGCGCTGACGTGATCAAGATCGAACGACCAGGCGCCGGTGATGATACGCGCCGTTTCGCACCGCCGTTCATGGCCGGGCCGGACGGAGAAGACAGCAGCGAAAGCGCCTATTTCATGAGCGCCAACCGCAACAAGCGGTCGGTCGCGGTCGATCTGACAAGCGAGGCCGGTCAGGCGCTGGTGCGCGAGCTGGCCCTCAAGGCCGATGTTCTGGTGGAAAACTTCAAGACCGGCAACCTCGCAAAGTACGGCCTCGGTTACGACGATTTGAAGGACGCCAATCCCAAGCTTGTCTATTGCTCGATCACAGGTTTCGGACAGACCGGCCCTTACGCCAGCCGCCCGGGCTACGACTTCCTGATCCAGGGGATGGGCGGCATCATGTCGATCACCGGCGAAATCGATCGCGAACCCCAGAAGGTGGGTGTGCCCATCGCCGACATCATGTCGGGCATGTTTGCCGCGGTCGCCGTGAACGGCGCGCTGCGCCATGCCGCCGTCACCGGCCAGGGTCAGTACATCGATATCGGCATGCTCGATACCCAGGTCGCGTGGTTGGTCAACCAAGGCATGAACTTCATCCACTCCGGCCAGGCCGAGCGGCTTGGCAATGCGCATCCCAACATTGTGCCCTACCAGGTGTTCGAAACCGCGGACGGGCACATTGTCGTGGCCGTGGGCAATGACAATCAGTTCCGGGTGTTTGCTGGCATTCTCGGCGAACCGGAACTCGCCGACGACCCGGTCTTCGCGACCAATGCCTCGCGAGTCGAGAACCGGGCGAAAGTCGTCGCGCATCTGCAGGCGATCATGCTGACCCAACCCTCGGCCCATTGGCTAGCCGAGTTGGAGGCGAACAAGATCGGTTGCGGGCCGATCAACACGCTGGATCAGGTGTTCGAGGATCCCCACGTGAAAGCCCGCGAGATGGTCGTCAACGTTCCACACCCGCTGGCCGGACCGGACGGGGCCACGTTGATCGCCAGCCCGCTGAAACTCTCCGAAACGCCGATCGAGTACCGCTATCACCCGCCCCTTCTGGGACAGCATACCGATGAAGTGCTGCAGCAGGTCCTGGGATACGACGAAGCACGCATCGCCGAACTCCGCGATGCCGGCGCCATCGGCTAGGCGGACCCCGGCTCATGTCAGAGGAATTCATCTCCCAAGCCGACAAAGTCGGTGAGATGGAAGCGCGCGGTTATGTCGGCCGTGTCGACGGCATGCAGCGGAACATCTTCGCCGTGCGACAGGACGGCGAACTGGGCGTTTATCTCAATAAGTGCCCGCACGCAGGCGCGCTGCTCGATCATATCCAGCGGCGGTTCCTCACACCCGACGGCAAGTGGGACGGCCAGACCCATCGTATCGATAGTGATTTCAAAGAGCGGGCGAAGCTCAACGAGAATTGTTGGACTCCCCATGGCGACCGTATCGCCAAGATGATCCGCACGGGCTACTTCTGGAACCCCGTCCACATGCCGCATTAAGACCTTCGTTTTATGGAGTGTCCGCGTGACACAGACGCCTGCTTCGACCCCCTGGCCGGCCCAAGCGTGTGCTTTGATCCGCCGCCGCTATGCCCATCTAGCGACGGCGGACTTGTTTCATCCCGACCCCCGTACCACCGCCATAGCCAACGGCTGCCCGGAAGCCTGGTACGACAGCCTGCCCGCACGCGTGGCGGGCGCCTATTCCGGGTGTGGCTGGCCCGCCGCAAACCTGGATTTCGAAACGGTGCGGATCGTCGTCGAAGTCGGGTGCGGCGGCGGACTGGTTGCGCGCTTCATCGCCGAACGTCTGTCGCCGGGCGGCCGGGTCATCGCGCTCGACTTGACGCCGAAAATCCTCCTGCGGGCCCGGGAAACGGCCTCCGATACGATCCCCGGATATGTCCGACTTCTGGCCGCAGATATGGAACGTCTTCCTCTTGCAGATGGTTGCGCCGACGCGGTTATCGCCAACGCCTCGCTCAACCTTGCCACGGACAAGGACGCGGCACTTGGCGAGACTCACCGCATCCTTCGCTCGGACGGTGTCTTACTGGAAGCAGACCTGGTGCGCGTCGGTGAAATGCCACGCGAGATTCGTAACGACCCCATGGTCATGGCGACGTCGCTGGGCGGGGTAACGGAAGAAGCGGCACTGGAAACCGCACTTCGCGATGCTGGCTATGGAGATATCAGGATTGGAGGTCACCGGCCGTTCGGCCCGGTCATCGCCGTCGACATCCGGGCCTGGAAGAAGACCCGCTAGGCGTCTTCGCCGCTTTCCATCGCCTGCGCGGCCACCTGACTGACAATGTCCCGCGCGACGCCCTGCAGCAACGCTCCCACCCGATCAATACGGGTATCATCGAGCCGCGCGCGCGGCCCCGTCACCGCCAGGGCACAGGTGGCGCGGCCATGCGGATTCAAAACGGGGACGGCAACGGACCTGATACCCGGCGATCCCTCTTCGTCCGCGATCGAAAATCCGCGCTTGCGAATGCTTCCGAGCTCGCGCAGCAGCGCTTCGATATCGGTGATCGTCTTGCCCGTATAAGCGCTCAATCGGGTGAACTTGTAGCTCGCCCGCACCTCGTTCACCGGCCGCACGGACAGTAATGCCTTGCCGAGACTGGTTGCGTGGGCATCGAAATAGCCGCCGATCTGCACGTTCGAGCGGTGTGCCCGTTCCGTCACCACCCGGTCGGCGATGAACACCTGAATTCCCTCGAGAAACCCCAGGGCGACAGTTTCGTCGACTTCGTGTGCCAGTTTGACCAGGTGCGGATGGGCGTGATGGGTGATACGCGCAACCATGTTCGAACGGTTGCCGAACAGGTGGCTGTTGTAGCCGATCCAATAGCGACGATCCTCGCCCTTGTAGGCATAGCCCATGCCACACAGGACCTCGAGAAGCCGGTGCGCCGTCGCACGGTGAAGCCCGGTCGCCCGCGCAACCTCCGAAACGGCCCGCCCCTTGGTGCTATCTGCCAGATACTCGAGTATCTGGAACCCTCTTTCAAGAGACTGATTCTTGTACGTGGCCATCAATCAATCCGTTTTGCAGGCCGGGACAATCATACTCCGCACGAAAGGCCGGCAACGGGAAACACTCACAATCTCGAAATATGAGACAATAGGCGACGGAATACCAGCCGCTGCCGGTATTTCCGGGGGATCAGAGATCCGATCCAAGCGAGACCGGCTCTCCGGTCTCGGCCGACAGATCGGCCGCTATCGTGACATTCATCACCAGACGTGCCTCACGCGCATTCGCCAGGACCGGTCGGTCATGAGCGACCGCTTCGAGAAAATGGAACGTCTCGTCAACCATGGCTCCGGCAAAGACATGGTCGACCGGTTCTCCCGGCATCGACGACAGCGGATAGCGCATGCCGTGCTCAGTCGTGTTCATGCGAATTTCGCGATGAGTGTCGTCCACCGTCAACGCACCTTCGGTCCCCACAACCTCAATCCAGCTCTGGGAATATTGCGGGTACCCGAGCGGCAGAACCCAGCCCGACCCCGCCGTGATCGTGGTACCGTCGTCCATGGTCACCATGATCCACTGGTGGTCGGGGGTCTCGCTAACTTTACTGAACAGCTTGCCTGACTGCTGGGAATAAACGCGGACCGGCAGGCGGGGCTGCAGGCACCAGAGCAGGAAATCGATGGAATGGGTGCCGCCCATGGCAGCCGGCGACATCTTGCTTCGTCCCCGGATCTTCGCCCCGATCTCTCGGGTGATGTTACGGCTGACCAGGCAGGTGACCGGCTCGCCGATCGCGCCCGATTGGATGGCCTGGTGGACGAAGGCATATTTCGGATCGAAACGTCGGGTGTAGCCAACGGCGATCTTCACCCCTCCCGCCTCGCTTATCGCAATCGCCTCATCGGCCTCCGCTGGTGTCGGAG
>MDTE01182044.1_pt1 | contig 15081 bp, 12 predicted proteins | sample 811231 | NCBI WGS metagenome assembly MDTE01 (sample SAMN05326651, study PRJNA326480) | marine metagenome | isolation source: seawater | place: Indian Ocean: Red Sea | collected 2010 | reverse complement strand
TTCCTCGAGTGGCTGTTTATTCATTCGCCTCTCACTTTCTCGCATTTCCAAACCTAATATTGCTCCCTGCATGGGCATATCACGATCAGCGAATGAAATTGATTTTAATTTAATTTTAGGTTGAGAAAGCAAAGCGGACAATTCAGTTGAATTCCTTCGCTGTTGATACGATGAATATTTGCTCCTTAAAATATCCTGCAGTTCGTTTATCTCATCTAAGAATTTGAAAGCTGCTTCCTTTGCAGCATTTTCCGCATACCTATCGGCATCAATACGATCTCCGTCAATAATTCTTTGTCGAACCTGATCCTTTACTTCTTCAAAGGAAACCTCTCGTAGTTCAGTATCATTAGCGTCCTTGCCCAATTCAGCTAACAAATCCAGTTCTAATTCTGCAGGAATTGAACTGTTAGCCTCACTTACATTGGAATCTGAAGGACCGACTGGTCCCTTAGCACCCTTGGCATCCTGTGAACTATTGTTATCGATTTCATCAACTGGAATGGAAAACTGATCCCTATATCTTTCGAAATAAGCAACCATCCGTGCTTCGTCAGGAGCGGGAGGAAGCTGGAGGTGATCTTTACTTTGAAAAACTATGGCAGTGGCATAAGTGCGAGCAGGTTCAGAAAAAGTAAGGCTATCTCTATTTGCACTATGATAAGCCAAAAGATCTTTTTCCAGAGTTTCCGTTATTGAAATCCCAGCATTTTCGGTCATAAGCATAGGTTTGGGAACCGGAAGGTTTGAGCGCTTGGGCGTTAATTGAATTGATTCCCCAACAATCTCGCTCTCAACCCCAAAATCTTCGAGATCAATTGCAGATTTAAGGGCTACGAGAGATTCCTTCAAGCTGTCTTTAATGTTAACGAATACACGGGATCCGTTTTTTTCTTTTTCATCTTCAGAAAACTCAAAGCTTAAGGACTTATTGCCATAGGAAATTTTGAGGGAAGATCCTTCTTTGGTATCCTCATTAAGTGAAATTGACCCCAAAGCTGGATCGGATAGATTTAAATCCTCAATTCGCATGGACAGGGCTTCGGCATCCCATGCAAATTGCTCTCCATGCAAATCAAGCTCCGCCTCTTTAGACAGCGAAAACCCGCCCTGACTGTAAGTCTGGTCAACAAGTTGTGCCCGAAATTGGGAATATAAAATTGTCTCAATATCAACTGGAGAAAACCCACGAGAACGTCCGACAAACTGCATGGCTCTAGTACGGTTTTCGTCATTTGCTAATCCTCGATCCAGCCTGCCCAAAAATTCATTGAATCGCGTATTTATTTTGGGATGGTTTACAGATAACGGCATAAATCCCCAAGCATCAGCCTGCCCATCAAGAGATATTTTTGACTGGGCAGAAGATTCCATAAACTCAAAATCGTCCATGCCCGAACGAGCAATTTCCCGCAACTTAATAGACTTTGGTAAGTTGGGCCATTGTTGCATAAATCCAAATAATTGCTGTATAATATTTCGATCCATATTTTCCTGATCAGACTGCAATGCGTTTTGTATCTGCCTTTGTAAATTCTCTAGAAACTGACGATCAGCTTTCTCAAAAGCTTCTGCTGAAGGACTGATTATAGCTCCAAAATCAGCAGCCACCCTATTGCTCATCGTAACAATTCTTCGTTCATCAGGATGATTTAAATCAACACCGTACAATACCCGCTTTTCACGGTTGGGATCAGGTAACAAATCAAAAACGGAAGATCCTTGCGATAAGTAAAGGACAAATGACACGATAATAACAAGCAAAAGTACTGGAAATAAAACTTTGCTTTGTTTGGAGATGAAATTCTGCAGGGCAGTAATCATAGGTTGGAAAGGTTAAAACCTGCTAATAATGCCGTATCCAAATTAAACGTCAAACCTTTGAGAACATAGGAATCGTGAATGAAAATGCTACTTTGATACAAGTCTTGGTTTTTCGGAGAATATCAGTGAACTCATCCAACTTTGCCTTTTAACTCCAGATTTGGTTCTGAACGGACGTAGTATTACCATTTTCTCTAACAGCAAATCCTCAGAAGCTTCAGAATCCCATTCGAGAAAATATTTGTAGGTCTCTACTTCTTGCTCATCAAGCAATGCCTTTTCATCCATCGATAACTTAGCAGATACCACTACTTTTGATCCTGACCATTCCCATTGACCATCCATTCTCGCATTCTCACCGCCACCTTTAACAATCACTTTTCTATCACTCATGAAAGAAAATTTAAGAGGATAAGAAGCTTTTCTCGACAGTCCCTGATTTCTCATTAAGAGAACCGGTGATCCATCATCATTGGTTAATCCTTGCTTTGTTTGGAAAGCAAAACGGGCACCTCGCTTTATCAGAAAATATTCTGATGGTTCCTTATTATCGCTAAAGCTGATTATTCTTTCACCGTCCCCAATGTCCCAAGTTCCTTCACGCTCAACTGTATTAATTTTGGGATGCTCAAATTTCATCCGCGAAAACAAACCATCAGGAGTCTGCCTTAAAACTAAGGAAATTTTCCCCTCTTTCCCATTGGAAATGATTGAACCTTCAAAAACTTCGTGAACCCAATCTTTTACAGAGCCAGTAAAAGTGCCTGTGGGGTTATTTTTCCCACATGAAGATATGAGTAGGAACCCCAAAATCAACGGTAGTAAATGTAAATTTTTCTTCATCTACAGAGTAAGAAGAAATTATTTAGCTTCTCCGGTAGCAATCTTTTTATTTTCGCTGAGCAATCGTCTCAAAGAACGGCTGTATAATGAACACGCTAATAAAAAGCCGATTCCCAGAAATAATTCCCAACTGGGACCTGATGAATCAATACGAGAAAAAACGATATTTGCTTTCTTTAGCTTGGCAGAGTTTTCTAAAACAAATTTCTCAGGAAATAATCTCGGGTAATCTCCTTCTTTACTTGCAGGCAAATAAGTTATCTGACCATCCGTTCTCTTTACCAATACAAACTGGTCACTTGCTCTTAGGTATTTTAAATAATCACTCCAAGAATAATAATCATCGGGAGTTGTTGCTCCTTTTCCTATAAATTGCCAAAGTTTCTTATCTTCATCCTTTTGATCAACCCCTTTGAATTTCCTAAAACTTAATTTCAGTAAACCATTTTCCCTTTTCCATTCACCAACCACATTACTTCCACCCTCTCTTTTCTTGTCATATTGAGCAGGTAATACACCCCAAGCACGGCCTGAGAAAAGGCCAATCCCAAATTGATAACGATCCGATGCGCCCTGAAGCGAATATTCTGTCCAAGGAGTGGGCCAGAACGCCAGGTAAATTGATTTTAATAGATAGCCAAAAACAAATAGACCGCCTATAAACCCAGTCATTTTCTTCCTAAAACGAAGACTCAAGATTTGCTGTTCGAGCTGCCATTCTTTTTCACGGCGTTTTCTGATCTCCTCAAGTTTTTCTCTATTTTTCTCCTCCCTTTGAACAGGCTTAATCCCATATTTTGAAAGATCTATGACCCCGGGTAATGCAGATAATGATTCAGATATATTTTCAAAGCCATCCGTAGAAACAGCCTGATTAATCCATTTCCACCATGGTTTTAAATCAGCTCCTTGGACCAAGTGCTCGGAAACAACCTGCTTTGCAATTTCTCCGATTGCATAAAGATCCCAGCGTTCGTCTCCTATTCCATGACCTTTTTCCTCTAAGGGACGATATTGGGAAGATTCAGCGGAAGATTCCTGTGCATCCAAAGTAGTCGTTCGTGCAATACCGATATCACCAAGATCAGAGATTTCCTGGCAAGCGTAGTTCGTTAACTTAAATAAACCAAATTCTGACACCCATGCTTTCAAATCCCCATCAGGTGACTTTTTGATCAGTATATTCCTGGGTTTTAAATTTCCATGGGCAATGCCCATTGAATGAGCTTTGTGAAGGGCAAGATGCAATGACTCCATCAATAAAAACAACTGCCTTTCTGTCCACTCATGAGGACAATTTACAAGCTCGTCATGCAATGTCTTAATCAATACCTCTTCCGAGAGTGCAGAATCCTCTCCATCAGAAACGACTCCCTCCTTGGGTACAAACTCAGACCGACCAGAAAACAAATCAAATGCAATCCAACTTTTCCACTTCATTTGCCCAAAACCGATAATGGGCCAAATTCCTTCTCCTTCCAACTGCTGTATTACCTGACACTCCTGAAAAAATATTTCTTCAAACCTTTCAGTTTCTGCAATTTCCCGGGGAATTAATTTAAGAAAATGAGTCTCACCTTTATTTTCACCTTCCGAACACTCAGCCATATAACTTTGGCCACATGAACCTTCTCGAACCCATGATTTTATCCGATAGGGTCCAATCCGAGTTCCTGAAGAAAGCATAACTTGTTAAGTCTCCAAATATACAAGGCTTACCCCCATTTAAGCTTGTGTCGCAAAAGGCGAAAATGAGAGTGCTGAAGTGACTCCATGAGGGGGAAAGTAGTATCTGACACAGAAATTTCCAATGGGAAAACTGGAGGAAGCGAAAAAGCAGGTTGTCCATCCGCAGATACAAGAGGAGAATCCGGATTATCACCGCATCTTATTTGGATTGATATGCCCGTAGGAAAAACCAAGGGTCTACTAGTCAAAGAGTGAGCGGAGATTGGTGTCATAAGAAGCACCTGTGCGTCTGGATGAGCGATGGGGCCGCCAGCAGCAAGATTATAGGCTGTCGAGCCTGTCGGTGTAGCAAAAACAATACCGTCACACGCGTAGTCTGCAACGGGTTCGTCATCTACCGATATTGAGAAGCGAGCAAGCCTTCCATTGGAACCACTTTTCACCACCAAGTCATTCAAAGCAATCATTGAAACTCCTTTGCTGTCCCTGTAAGAAAGCATACTCCTTCTTCGGATGATATATTTGCCATCTAAAAGAAGTGGAATTTGATCATTCATTTCCTCAGGTGAAAGTGTGGCTAAAAAACCAAGTTGACCATGTCGAATCCCAGCTAATGGCACATCGAACTCAACCGCTTGCTGCATCAAATTTAATAGAGTTCCATCTCCACCTATCACAAAACAAGCATCTACATCTCTAAGTAAACCGTCAGGTGCCGGAAATTCAGTTGTCAGAAGAGCATCCACTCCGTGGCTCTCCGTCATTTTTCGAAGTTCTTCACCAATTTCTACTGCTCCTTGTTTAGTTGCATTAGATACAATGGCTACACGCTTGAGAGGTTTCATAACATTATCCTTAAACTAGATTGATTTCACCCTATGGGTCAAGAATGCCTTATCCATTCCAATTGATTTGTATCAATCTCCGTATTTTCTTTGACCATGAGTCTTGCCTGCCCCCCAAGGTGCCTTCTAAACCATTTTCTTTGTTTGGAAACAAGCCTCCTTGTCGACTGATTGATCTGCTTAATCAAATCATCGAGAGTCACCCTCCCCTTCAAATAGGCAATGCATTCTCTGTAGCCAATGGCATTAGCCGCAGAAACATTATTTTCAATGCCAGAATCTAATAGGTTTTGAGTCTCATCCAGAAGACCCAATTTCAGCATTTTGTCGGTTCTTGATGAAATTCGTTGCTCCAAGTCTTTATCCTCTCGGTCCAACCACAATACCTTTTTATCAACACCAGGAAAAGGCTTGGGCAGTGAGTTAAATTCATGATTCAATTGCAAAAGAGATTTTCCTGAGGCAAGACACCTAATCAAAGCTCGGCTCACCCGTCTAGGATTTAGGACATCAAGAGTCCCTAAACCCTGAGGATTTAATCTTTTTAGTTCCAAAAGTATATCATTAGGGTCTTTTTCCTTTTCCAGCTTATTGACCTTTTCTTTTAGCGCCTCCTCAACTTCCACTTTATCTACGACAGGAGAAAGAAAAGACTGAAGATAAAAACCACTTCCTCCGACTATCAAAAATTTTTTTTCTTCATTCAAAAGTTTCTCAATAACTTGCTTAGCATAAACTGCATAATCACTCACGGTGTAGAGGGAATCAACTTCGGCAAGATCTATGCCGTGATGAGACACCCTCGATTGTTCATCTTCACTTGGTTTTGCTGAACCAATGTCCATCCCTTTGTAAACTGCGACCGAATCGCATGACAAAATATGACTTTGGTTGGCTTCAGCCCAATTGAGTGCAATCTGAGACTTCCCTGCTGCAGTTACACCTGCAAGTAAGTAGATTGGTGCAGATTCATTTTTCATCAGTTAACTGACGAAAAATTAGCTTAGTTTTTGGGAAGACCGGACGCCAAGAGTCTCGCACGCTGCCCAATCTTTTCGACAATTCGGTGAGGCTCTGTAATATTTTCAGGTATGCAATTGACCAAAGCACTTCCAACTACAACTCCATCGGCAACTTGTGCGACTTCCTTTACCTGTGCTTTATTGGAAATCCCAAAACCGACTACGATTGGTAAGTCAGTCTTTTGACGGATTGCACTGACTCTTTCACCTAAATCTACCGCAAGATCATCTCTGGTTCCTGTAACACCTTCACGAGAGACATAATAAACAAAACCTGATGAAGATTCTACAATTCGAGAGATTCTTGAAGCTGGAGTCGTAGGAGCTACAATAAAAACATTCTTCATTCCAAGTTCCCTCGAGGCACCCACCAATTCTTCGGCTTCCTCAGGAGGCAAGTCTAATGTAAGCAAACCATCTACCCCAGCTTGCTTAGCATGCTCAACATATTGCCTGACTCCTTGAGAAAAAACCAAATTATAGTAGGTGTAAAAAACGATTGGGACTTGAGAAAATTTGCGAATTTCCTGGACCAATCTAAACACATCATCCTGCTTGCATCCGTTTTCCAATGCACGCTGAGCAGCCAACTGATTAGTTAGTCCATCTGCTAGTGGATCTGAAAATGGCACTCCAAGTTCTAATAGATCTACTCCATTTTGAAGTAAACTCCTGCAAATTTCCAATGATGTTTCAAAATCCGGGTCACAGGCACACACATATCCGATTAAGGCAGCTCTACAATCTTTTTTGCAAGCTGAGAAAAGTTTCGCGATTCGGTCAGAATTCTCCATAGTTAACGACTTGAATTATCTATTATCCAGATCTTTTATGGCAACGGAAAAGCATTTACCTAAGAATTGATTCTTATGATCTATCTCTATAGATTTCTACTTCCAGTTTTTAGCATCTTTGCTCTGCCCTACTATATTTTTCGAATGATCAGGCGCGGAGGGTATAGCCATAAATTTTTGTATCGTGCCGGACTTTGGCCCAAGCTTCCTCCAAAGGGAAAAGGAACCAGCAGGATATGGATACAAGCCGTAAGCGTTGGAGAACTATCTTCTCTCGGCAAAGTGCTTGAATCTCTGCTCAACCATTCTAACATTGAAGTCGTTCTTAGCGGTACAACAAGTACAGGTATAATGCTTGGAGCAAAAAAATATTCTAATCGATTAGTTGCCCATGGTCCATTTCCTTTCGATTGGCTTCCTTTCTCCAAAAAAGCATGGAAAAGAATCCAACCAGATCTCGCGATTCTAGTTGATAGTGAACTTTGGCCAGAACATTTTTATCAGGCAAAGATAAGTAAAGTCCCGCTAGTTATAATTAATGGCAGGCTCTCTGACCGAACTTTTGCAAGGCTCTCCTCTTCAATATTGAAACAGGTTAGATCATTACTTTTTCCTCCAAATTTATCAATCATTGCCTCTTCTGAAAGACAGCAGGCGAGGTGGCTTAGCCTGCATTTTCCCAAGAAAAAAGTCTGCGTATCCGGAAACTTAAAGATCGATGCAGTGGACTTCAATATGATTAACCCTGATGTGAAGTCTAAGATACGCCGCGAGTTAAATTTTAGTGATCGAGAATTGGTTTTAGCAGGGATTTCAACATGGCAAGGGGAGGAAGAATTGCTTATTGAACTTGTTCAGTCTCTCAGATTAGAAAAAATTGACATCAAGTTGCTCATCATTCCCCGCCACGCTGAGCGCAGGAATGAAATTAAAAAGATCTTTAGAACCAAGGGCATAACTTACCATACAAGAACAAGTGTAGAACCAACTCCGGAGGAATACATTGCCTACTTAGCTGATACAACTGGCGAAGTCATGACTCTTTTACAAGCTGTTGACTTTGCGTTCATGGGCAAAACATTGGATCCAAATGATGGCGGTCAAAACCCAATTGAACCAGTAGCATTGGCTTTACCTTTGGTTATGGGTCCAAACAATCAAAACTTTAGAGAAACATGCTTTGACTTATTAAGTCATAATGCCCTTTTGGTTGGCAAAAATGCTGCCGAAACGAAAATGCATTTACTCCGATTATCAAAGGACGAGAGTCTCAGAGAAGAGATGAAGAAAAATTGCGCCTCCTGGATGCAAAAACAAGGAACACCAAGTGAATTCACATACTCATATATTTTAGAAAAGCTAAATCTACATTAAGTTGTGATTTTTCTCTCTACTTTTCCAGCATTGACCAATTAAAAGAAAAAGCCTAATCAAATTGAGACTGAGTCTCAATTACGTTATTACTTTTATGAATCCCCAACTTTTTAAGCTTTGTTATTTTATTTTCTCTTCTTTCATCGGAATAAGTATTTTTTCTTTTTCATCTTGTGGTACAGAAGCGGAACACCAATTGCCTCAAGAAATTAAGCCTGATGAGCTTTCTCTTCAAAAAGTCATCATTGCCCTTAAAGCAAATAAGAGCCCTGAAAAAATGCTTGCTGAGAAGCAAGAACTTGAAAAATTTCTAGTCAACAAATTAAAAAGGGAAGTAGAAGTAATTATCCCAACTGATTCTGCAACTGTTGTAGAATCATTCAGAAATGGAACCCTTGACTTAGGTTATCTAAGCTCTACTGATGCTGCTAGGAATCTTGACCAGGAAACGGCGTCCATCTTACTTGTTCACTTGAAAAATGGGCAACCTCACTACCAAAGTGTTTGGCTCACATTGAAAGATAAACTTTACAAATCGATAAATGATTTAAAAAACAAACCAGTTGCATTCGCAAGCAGGTCGAGTACATCAGGTTATTTGATCCCAACCCTTGACCTATTCAAAAGAGGATTAGTTGGAGAGAATAGATCCTTAACTGATTTCTTCTCCCAAACTATTTATGGAAACGGATATGTATCAGCGGTCGAGAAAGTTTTAAGCGGAGAAGTTGAAGCAGCAGCCGTTAGCGACTATGTTTTTAGTGGTGATAACAAATATTTAACCGACGAACAAAAAGATCAATTAAAAGTATTGCAGACACAAGGTCCAGTTCCTGCCCACACTCTTTGCATTAGATCAAGTATTTCTGAATCTGACCGTAAAATTTTTGAAACGGTTTTTCTGCAGTTTAATCAAGATGCACCCTCACTCCGAGACCGTATTTTCAATGGTGAATTAATTGTGGTTGATCAAGACGAGCACCTTAAAGTAACTAGGGATGCATTAGATTTTCAGAAAAAACTAAAGCCTTAATTTGTTTCTAATTAAATTCACAGCGTCTAGATATCTTACAAAATGAGTACCCCGCTTCTTGATGTAAAGGGACTGGGCGTAAAGGTCGATGAAAGATGGCTTGTTAGAAATTTAGATTTTTCGGTTTTCCCTAGACAATTTTTAGCAATTACAGGTTCTTCTGGCTCGGGTAAAACGACTTTGCTACGAACGCTTTTTGGGGAGTTGCCACCGGAAGAAGGCACTGTAGAAAAAAATCATTTAGTAAAAGACAAATCCGCCATGATATTTCAAGATTTGAGGCTTGCAGGTGGAGCTACGGCAGTGACCAATGTTCTTGGAGGAAGTCTTCGCCGTCATAAATTTTTAAAGACACTGCTTGGATTCCCTGTTAAGGAAAAGGAAGAGGCCTCCAAACTTCTTTACAGATTGGGTTTGCATGACAAATCCCGACAATGGACTTCCACTCTATCAAGAGGAGAAAAACAGAGAGTAGCGATTTGCAGAAGTTTACTTTCTCACCCTTTGATGCTTTTAGCAGATGAACCTGTATCAAGCCTAGACTCAGAATGCGCTGATCAAATCTTAGCCATTCTGAGGGAAGAAACTCTTGAAAAGCAGGGATGCTTAGTTTGTACACTTCACAACGAAAATCAGGTTAGTGCATTTGCAGATTTGGAATTACATATTGACGAAAAGGACCCGACTCAATGGGACTTAAAAAAGATTGGCAGGAAAATTTAAAGTGCAAAACCAAGTACCATGGCATAGTCGTTTTGATATTCTTGGAGTTACATTTGTTGTCTTTTTGGTAGGTGCTTTTGGCTCTTTGCCGACAATAGAGGGCTCAGGCAGAGATCTTGATTATTGGAAAAACATCGTCCGCTTTGCCAAACAATTCTTTCCTCCCGACTGGTCCATACTTGGGCAAACACTTCAAGGTTTATTTGAAACTGTCCGCATTGCTATGGTTTCGACTCTACTAGCAATTGCTATCTCAATTATTTTGTCCATTGGGGCATCCAGAAATATTGCTCCTGCTTGGTTGCTGTGGCCCACAAGAATGCTACTTAATATTATTAGAACAATACCAAGCCTTCTTTGGGCACTGCTTGCTGTTGTAATTGTGGGCTCTAATGCCCTGGCCGGTGTAGTTGCATTAACACTCTACAGTGTTGGTTATCTAGCCAAGTTTTTCAGCGAAACCTTCGAAGCTACTGATACAGACGCTCAGCAGGCACTGCAGTCACTTGGAGCTAATCGTTTACAATCTTTTCAATACGGTCTATGGCCTAATGCTCGGCCAATTATTTGGAGTCAATGTCTTTGGATGCTTGAGTATAATGTACGTTCTGCAAGCATTATAGGATATGTTGGTGCAGGTGGTATTGGTCTACACCTCAAACTTTATGCCGAGTCAGCCGACAGTTGGAATAAATTCTCTTTGGTACTTATTTGTATATTGGTAATCGTTACATTTCTTGACTTAGTCGGTGAAAAAATTCGTAAGTCTATCAAGGAAAAATTGGAGGGAGGAAATCAGTGATTAAATTTGATTACTAACTCGAATGAAAGTCCTTTTTTCAAGTCTTGCAGCAAAGATAGCTCTTTTTAAAAAAGTAGAGGCCCAAGTCAGAAATATCAATCCATCAGCAATTGTTGTAGGAGGTGATATGGATCCTCAATGTTTAGGAGCAAAGATTTTGGATAAATCTAAATTTTTGAGGATGAAAAAACTCGACGACTTTTCTACGGATGAAATCCTAAAATTTCTCGTTTCTGAAAACATTTCTTATGTGATTCCCACAAGAGACGGAGAATTGACCTTTTGGGCGGTACACAAGGAGATTTTAAGTGAATGTAAAATCTCAGTTATGATTTCGGATCTTTCATCGATCAAAAAATGTAATGATAAGCTGACTTTCTACAATTCTTCTAAAGAACTGACCGTACCAGTCATCCCTACATTTCTTGATCTTAATGAGATTGATAGTAAAACTTTCGTAGTCAAAAGCAGATATGGTTCCGGGTCCTCAAACATCGGCTTGAACTTAAGCAGGAAAGAGGCTTTTGAGCATGCAAAAAAAATAAATGACCCTGTTTTCCAACCATACATCAAAGGGAGAGAATTTAGTGCGGAAACATGGATTGACGACAAAGGGCAATGTCATGGTTTGGTGATGAGGTGGAGACTTCAAATTGTCAGGGGCGAATCTCATGAATCCAAGATTTTCTTAAACGACAATTGGCGTAAATTAATTATCGATATGTTTGAAAAGATTCGAGGTTTACAGGGCCATTGCCTTGCTCAAATAATCGTAGATGATGATTGTAAATTACATCTAATTGAAATCAATCCAAGACTAGGCGGAGCAAGCCCCCTTTCGTTGGAAGCTGGTTTGAACTCCATAGAATGGTTCCTTAATGAATCGAATGGTGCTTCCCAAAAAATTCCCAAGAATCCTGCTATTCGAGATGGATTAAGATTAAAGAAAAAAAATGGTGTTGTTACAATTACCGAGGAATAGTGAAATGAACTCTTCCCCATTTTTTACAAAACTTAGATGAGCAATTTTGAATTAAAGTCAGTCTGTAGAAAGTCATCTTCTGTAAGAGCGTTGTATGAACTTTTAAAGGTAAGGAAATTTTCCATTTCGCATCAAAAATTGCCAAGCTTTGAAGAACATGAAGAGTTTGTCAAAAGTCACCCCTATCGCCAATGGTGGCTTGTTCTGGAAAATTCTAAATTAATAGGAAGTGTTTATCTTACCGATGATAATGCCATTGGAATTAATCTAATCGAGGACGACCAAAGAATTTATTTCGGAATTCTCGAAAAAATAATTCATGAAAATAAGCCCCTTCCCCCAATCCCATCTGTGAGACCGAAGTTTTTTTATGTTAATGTCGCACCGGAAAACTTAATCCTTAAGGAAACTCTCGCTAAACTTGGAGCAAAACATACTCAATGCTCTTACAGGATATGAATAAATACTTTTATTCATTAGCCCTGTTTTCAATTTGCGTTACAAATGCTCTTACCTCTTGATTCTGAGGAAGCAAACTTGCCAAATTGCGTGCGTGAGGAAGAGCTTCAGACCATCGTCCTTTTTGCACCAAAAGTTGTGTAACATTTTGAATAAATTCCGGGTTATTTGGTTCTAAACGAATTGCCTGAAGAAAAGCACTAAGAGCATCCTCTATTTTGTCACTTTGCCAGTAAGCAATGGCTAGGTTGTTGAAAACTCTGGGATTATCTTTCCAGTAAGCAGATGCCCGTTCCAGAGATCTAATTGCTTCGGACAAGCGATTCCGGTCTTCCGCAAGCAAAAGTCCTAGTGAATAATGAACTTGTCCCCAAGTAGGCTGTAGGTCGGCAGCCTCCCGAAGAATTTTTTCTGCCTCCTCATTACCACCTCTGCGACTGAGCAATGTGGCAAGATTCATGCGTGCAGGAACATAGGTGCTCTCACGACGGATAGCCTGACGATAATGTTTCTCTGCCTGCTCAGGCTGGTTACGGTTCTCGGCAAGGATACCCAAGGAAAGATGAGACTCAGGTCGATCCAAGTTACTGGTGTAACGAAGCTTCAGTTCCTTAAAGACTTCCTGAAATAGATTTAGCTCTTCCAAAGTAAAGAGCGTTTCAGGAATACGGGCGAGGATACGGGCGGCTTCGGTTCGCACTGAACGGATCGGGTCTTTCAGCATGGAAACAAGATCGCGATGAGCATCGACATCCGATAAATTTTCAAGTTTGGCAACCGCCGCCACTCGAACGATTGAATCATTGGCATCGAGATTACGACGAGCTTCATCAAAACTAGCAGAACTTATAAATTGGCGAAGTGCAAGCATCGCACCCGCACGAGTAAAGGCAGGAGACTCGGGGTCGCGACATGTTTCCAAAAGTAATCTTTCTGCTTCCGGTTTTCCATTGCGAAAAGCGTGAAAAGCTGCGGGATGACGAACATCTTTAGGTCGGTCAGGTCCTTTATATTTGACAACTGCGTCGGCTGCCCAATTTGCATCCTTATCTGTGTGACACTGATTACAGGCATTTGGAGTACCAAATTTCACTGTATGGTCTGGACGGGGAATTCTGATGCTGTGATCACGGCGTTTGTCAATGCCCATGTAGGTTTTATGCGGCATATGACACTCCACACACTGGGCTCCTTTCGTGCCTGACTGATGGAAGTGATGATCTGGAGTATCAAACCCAGTTGGGTTATCCTCATTAGGGACATGACAACGAGTGCAAAGTTGATTGGTGTAAGTGTGAAGTTTTACGGAATGTGGATCATGACAATCGACGCAGCGTACTCCTTTATGAAACATTTTACTTTGCACATAGGATCCATAAACATACACCTCATCATCAATCTGCCCGTCAACATGATAGGTTGGCACCTGCATATCCGGCGACCAGGGCTGAACCACTTCAGGTAGAAAGTGATCGAGAAAAGAATCATTGGCATGATGTCCCGGATGAACGAATCCACGCCGGGCATGACACTTTGCGCAAGATTCAATCTGAGCGACATTGGTGCTATTGACATCTGTTAGCCCAAAATGGGTAAGACCTTCCCAACCTTCATTGGCTCTAGCCAATTCCACATGTTTTCTGCCAGGACCGTGGCATGATTCACAGGCAACATTGATCTCAGAATAAGCGGTGGAAAATGTTTGTGAGGAATCATCAAATTTTTTCCTCAAATTAGTGGAGTGACAATCCGCACACATATGATCCCAGTTTTGCATAGATCGTGTCCAAAAAAGCGGATCATCCGGAGCTATCCGTTCATTCGGGTACAAGTGGTACCATTCTTTTTTTTCAACATCCCAACAGGTGGGAAGGACCTGCATACGACCATCTGGAAACTTTACCAAGTATTGTTGAAGCGGTTCCCACCCAAATGTGTAAGCAACTTCAAATACTTCCAATTCACCCTGCTGATTTTCGGTCTCGACAAGATATTTTTCATTTTCTCTAAAAAAACGTGTGGTTACACCATAATTAACAAATTTGGAGTTATTGAAATCCGCTCGAACGGTGTCTTCGTTAGGTAATTCCATTGCGTGGTAGTGATGTGACTCCAACCATTTTTCGTGAGATTCTTGATGACATTCAGCACAAGTATGTGCCCCAACATATTGGTTCAGTTTGTATATTTTTTTTTCGTCAAAAGATTCATTTTCTTCAACCAATTCATCGTTTGAGGTATCCCCACATGAAGAAAGCCAAATGGAGGCTAAAATAGTAAAAAAAACTCTGACAACACAAGTGAGCATGAATTTATTACATTATGGCAGTGGATATTAAAATGGCAACGAGGTTCGTTTGTTTGTTATCTTGACAATATTTCACGGTATTTAACTAGTAGAATTAGAAATTTATATAGTGATGAGCCTAATTTATCTTAATATAAATAATCAGCAAGCTGGTCCCTATGAGGTAGAGGCGGTCAATCAAATGCTACTATCAAATCAGATTACTGCTGAGACACTTGCATGGAAACAAGGTATGGCTAACTGGGAATCTCTAACATGTGATACATTTAAGTTGCTTGGAGTTGGTGGACAATCAACTAGTAAATCTGGTTCGTTATCACCACAGGGTGGAAATATTACGCAAACGAATCAAATACCAGGGCAGAAGGAAAAAAGTTTAAAAC
>MDTE01143690.1_pt1 | contig 15081 bp, 15 predicted proteins | sample 811231 | NCBI WGS metagenome assembly MDTE01 (sample SAMN05326651, study PRJNA326480) | marine metagenome | isolation source: seawater | place: Indian Ocean: Red Sea | collected 2010 | reverse complement strand
GGCAATTAGAAAACTATTTAGATACGTTTTTGCGGAATTGGATATCTGTGTCTCCTCTTCGAAATTCTCGTGTGATCTCATTAAGGGCGGCAACGATATCTCCACCTAAAGGGTTCTCTTCTGCACGTATGGCGTCATCGAGCTGTTGAGGGCTCGTGGCGCCCACGATTGGGGAGGTGACTGAAGGATTGGCTAACACCCACCCAATAGCTAACTGAGCTAGTGAGATACCTGCCTCTTCAGCTACAGGACGAATTAGATCAACAGTCTCATGAGAAACAGTTGCCCAATAGCGATCCATATATCTCTGACCTTGACCACCTTTTAATGTGAATCTCGTTCCTTTATTGGGTGCTTCTCTGGAATGCTTTCCTGTAAGCAGACCTCCTGCTAAGGGGTTGTATGGAATCACTGCTATGTCCTTAAAATCGCACAGACCATACAAGTCACGTTCTGGTTCCCGAAATAAAAGGTTGTATCTAGGCTGGACACAGTCAAACCTGACAATGTTCTGAGCTTCCGAAACACCTATTGCCAAAGCCAGATACCAAGCAGGATAGTTAGAGCAGCCTGCGTAAAGAATTTTTCCTTGGTGGATGAGGTCATCTAAGGCTTCCAACGTTTCATCTATAGGAGTAGCGAAATCTGGGAAGTGTATTTGATATAGGTCAATATAGTCTGTCTGCAATCTTCTTAGTGAAGCCTCAACTGAATCCCTAATATTTCTCCTACTTGCGCCTCCTTGCCAAGGGTTTGGTCCAGTCGGAGCAAAACATTTTGTTGCCAACACGACATCATTACGCTTTGGCCCAATCCATTCACCAATGATGCGTTCGGTCTCACCTATGTCTTCTGCGACACCATTCGCAGGGTAGATATCTGCTGTATCTAGAAAGGAGATCCCAGACTCTAGGGCATAGTCGAGGATTTGGTGAGATTTTTCAACATCGCATTGATTTCCAAAAGTCATAGTCCCTAAACATAATCGGGAGACCTTTAAACCAGTTCTGCCAAGTTTGGTGTATTCCATGATTACCGCTCTTTATCCATAGTGATCGACTGGCAGTCGGAGTCACAGTTTTGATCTGTATCTTTTTTTACCGCTGGACGATGCAAAATAGCTGCCTTAGGTGTAATACGACCCTGAGGCCCTTCTTGAGTGTCTATCACTTCCATTACCCCATCTACGATCAGGCTATGGCTATCTTGTTTCATAGGTGGCCATAGCAGAGCGACAGAAGGCCTCTCTAACACATTCGCTGATGTTTTTTTTCCTATACCACAGACAAAACCTAAAGAATCTCTGGATAAGGTCACGTGGGTAATATGTGGATGCGCTTCGTTATCTATCGTAATTAGATATGGATTCATTCCATATTCCGACAATGCATCTTCTAGATTTTCAATTTCAACAGGAATACTCATGCAAAAACTGTCCTGCCGATCCATTCTGCGATCAAGGCTGGTTTTTCTTGTCCTTCAATCTCTACTGTCATCTTTCTGGTCAAATCTATAGCGTTTCCTTTTAGAGATACACCAATAGGCTGCGAAGTTGCTCGCACTCTTGAGCCCGCAGGAACAGGGTTGAGAAACCGAACTTTATTTAGTCCATAGTTGATGCCCATTAATACACCACTCACATTTTTGTAGGACTCATCAACAGGAATACTTGTAGATAGATGCACCAACATAGATAGTGTGAGGAAACCATGCGCGATAGTTCCTCCGAAGGGAGTCTGAGCAGCTCGTTCTAAGTCAACATGGATGAACTGATGGTCGATCGTTGCATCAGCAAAATCATTGATTCTCTCTTGACTTATCTCGAACCACTCCCCTGCTACTGGGTCGGACCCTATAGTACTCTGCATCGCCTCGTATGCTCGTTGCGCATTTTCACTCATGAAAGTTCCTCCAAAAGGTTTTGACCTCCTTATCCTATGCCCTTGCAGGCTTCAAGTGAAATAATATGAGTCCTTTCCAAGTTGCTAGTTGTAGATGGAATAGATATGCGCGAATTTAGAAAAGGTGCTATTTCTAGTTTATGCCGAATTACCCTGATCCTCTAAGAGTCCTTGACCTTTCACAAACTAGGGCTGCCGCTGTGATCGCCAGTGTTAGTCGTGAACAGATGTTCCTTCCCACCCCATGTGACTTATGGGATGTTAAGGATGTCATCAATAAACTCGTAGCTTCGACTCGTCTTTTCACAGGGTTTGGGCTTCGACAACCACCTGACCCTTCACTTGATTTAATTAATCCAAAGGATTTGATTGGTGACGATCCAGTGGGGGTCTACCTGGGTGCAGCCAAGGAATGTCGGGATGCGTGGAGGTCTCCTGGGGCTTTGGATGGTCTTGCTACTTCAACTATCGGAGAGGCAAAAGCCAAAGCGGTGTTAAATGCGAGAATATTCGACACGACTGTACTCACATGGGACATCAGCCAAGCATGTGATATCGATCATCACATAGACGAAGAGCAGGCCGGCTATGTCCTATATGTTGCAGAAAGACTTGTTCCAGCAGTGAGAACCCAGAGTCCGGAACGATACAAAAAGGAAGTTACTGGTGGAGCCGGAACGACCACCGTTGATAAGTTGATTGGCGTAACCGGTCGAAACCCGAACTGGAAGATGAATCAGAAAAGAGATTAATTGCGTTTCTAAGTTCTTTAACTTCTTGGGACATCAGACCAAGGAACTTCTTTATCGACTCTTGGTTCTCCTGGAAGCCCAAGTACCTGCTCTCCAAGAATGTTCCTCATAATTTCTGAGGTTCCTCCCTCAATGGAGTTTGCTCGAACACGGAGAAATGCGTATCGAGGTCCATGTATCGAACCATCTGTTGACAAAAGCTCAGGTCGTCTAAACGTATAGTCATACCCAATTTGTCCTGAAGGGCCAAGCATATTAAGGCACAGCTCATAAATTGCCTTATTGAGCTCCGCTGAAGCCAATTTACCGATGGACCCCTCTGGTCCTGGATTGCCCGCCTTCGCTGCAGCTGAGGCTCGCTGATTCGTTAACCTAAGCGTTTCGGATTTAACCCATAGGCTCATAAGATCATCTAACGTTTTCTTATTTCGACTCTCGATAGGTAAATCCTTCCATATGGATACAGCGTCTGCGATGGGTCCAGAGCCTGGCTGGGATGTTGATCCCCCGCTACTCCCTCCGATAGCAGACCGCTCATTCATAAGTGTTGTTAGTGACACTCTCCACCCTTCACCAACATCTCCAATTCTGCAGGAGTCAGGTACGCGAACTTCCGTCACATAGACCTCATTAAATTCTGCTTCTCCGGTAATTTGGCGTAAAGGCCGTACCTCTACTCCGGGTGCATGCATATCCAAAGCGAAGTACGTCATCCCCTTATGTTTAGGAAGCTCAGGGTTGCTCCTTGTAACTAACATCCCCCAGTCGCCTAAATGTGCAAGGGTATTCCATACTTTTTGTCCAGTAACGATCCACTCGTCACCATCTCGCTCAGCCTTACAAGCTAGTCCGGCAAAATCGGACCCCGCTCCTGGCTCTGAGAAAAGTTGACACCATCTCTCCTCACCGGTATACATAGGCCGCAAAAATCGCTTTTTTTGTTCACTAGTTCCGTGAGTTGAGATTGTAGGTCCAGCTAATGACATGAAAAAGGTCGTTGGGTCAGTGGGTTGGGCGCCTGCTTCTCGCATTTTGCGCTCCACTATCCTCTGCATATTTGGCGGGATAGCCAATCCCCCTTCGCCCTCAGGGAAATGCACCCAAGCTAAACCTGCATCAAATCTCGCACCGCGAAACTCAACATTATCCATAGACTTTGGGTTATTCTCTTCTAAAAAGTCCTCAATAAGCTTCAATAAACTTTTTTCTTTCTCAGCTTTATCTAAGGATGAAATTGAAGAAGTATTCATAGTGTAAGTCTTACCTAAATTTAATCAAAAACCTTAATTTCTATAGATCTTTAATTCCCATATGAAAATTAAAGGTGGACCTTTTCAGGCAATTTTAGATTGGGGTTAGCTCCTGTGTTTAATAGCGTCGGGCCATCATGAAGAAATCTTCGCCACCCAGTAGCCGCAACCATTGCAGCATTATCAGTGCAGTAGGCGCGACTTGGAACAAATGGGTGAAGCCCATCCTCCAAGCAGATATCAAATATTGCCTCGCGTAGTCTTGAGTTAGCAGCAACTCCACCCCCAATACAAAGACCTTTTGCTTTTGTTTCGATTGCAGCTTTACGTGCTTTCACGGTAAGGACTTCAACAACTGCTTCTTGAAAAGAAGTAGCAATATCCTCAATAGGCGCGTCAGGATTATTGCGCACATAGTTAATAACTGCTGTCTTTAATCCACTAAAGCTAAAGTCATATCCATCACGAAGCATCGGCCTTGGGAATGTAATATTATTTTCCCCAGTCTCTGCAAGCTGATCAATCACCGGCCCACCCGGATAACCCAGACCTAGATAGCGCGCTACTTTATCGTATGCCTCTCCCACGGCATCATCGAGTGTTTGGCCAAGAATTGTATATTCCAAATGCTTTTCCATAGAAACTAGGATTGTGTGCCCCCCCAGAAACTAATAAAACAACTAAGGGAAGTTCAAGGTCTGGCTCCTCTAGGAAACAAGAATAGAGATGAGCTTCAAGATGATTAACTCCAACGTATGGTTTCCCCCAGACGAGTGACAATGCTTTAGCTGCGCTAACTCCAATTAGTAAAGAGCCGACTAACCCTGGACCATTCGTCGCTGCTATTAGATCAATATCTTTGGGTTCGACGCCAGCTTCTACAAGAGCCTGCGAGATGACAGGATTGATTAAGCCTACATGAGCTCTGCTGGCAACTTCAGGAACTACCCCCCCGTAACGCGCATGAAGATCTACTTGACTACTTACGACCGAAGATAGAACAACGTTGTCGCTGGTTACCACTGAAGCCGCAGTTTCATCACAAGAGGTTTCAATCCCAAGAGTAAGTCCAGAAGTCATGATGAAAGAACTTCCTTTGCTTTTTGGCTTTGCTTGATAGATTCTAAGAGTTTCATATATGGCTGCTCATGAATATCGTTCGCCCACATAATTAATGCATCTTCATTATCTGGCTGATAATAGGAAGGCCTGATCCCTGCTGGAACCATACCGAACTTTCGATATAAGGCTTGTGCTGGAAGGTTTCCAATACGTACCTCAAGTGTGAGATTAGTAGCTCCAAGTTTCACTGCATCCTCAAGTAATTTGACCATAATAAGAGTAGCTACCCCTTTACTTAAGTTAGATGCTCTCACTGCAATTGTTGTTATATGAAAATCATCCCCAGCTAGAAGGCCACCACCAAAACCGATAACTTTCTGACCTTCTATAGCCACATAGTATGCCCGTTCCGTTCGTGAAATTTCTTTCATCCAAAGCTTTTTGCTCCATGGGGTCGGAAAAGCTTCTCTATCGACTGTCATAATTTCTTGAAGATGCTCTTCAGTTGCTGGGTGTAACTTCATGATAATTTTCGCTTCTGGTTTTCAATCTCAACGGCATCCGGCTTCCTCAAGTACACCGGTTCTAACTCGGTTGGCGTAACAAATTCTTCTCGGAGGGCCTTTGCGTGGGCTAGTTGAACAATCGAATCAGCCGACGGGTATGCAATGTTAGGTTCGGCAGCATCCACCCCTCGAAGGCCAGCGAAAGTTTCTGTATAGCGCAATGCCCCATCACCTACCAACAGCGCTTCATTCCCATGAGCTATAAGATCTGCAGCTAAATCGTCTGGAGTGCTTACTGCTGGTTCGCTTACTCTTTGAACTCCTCCTGGTACTTGTAGGTAATTCGCATGGAAAACTTCGCCTCTTCGAGCATCAATAGTAGCCACTATAAGTTTTGAGCAGTACCTGACTGGGTATGCAAGTAAATCAAGGCTTGTCACTCCTATCATCGGAACTCCAAGACCGAAAGCGATAGAAACTGCAGTAGCAATTCCCACGCGTAGTCCGGTATATAGACCTGGACCAACATCGACAGCAACTACGCTGATCTCATCCATTCTTATTCTCGCCTGTTCAAGAACAAATTCAATCTGAGGGGTCAGATTCTCTGCGTGTCTTTTCCCTCGCGATGAATGAACTGAGGCAAGAACACCTTCATGCCCTCCAATAGCGCACCCCACCTGCGACGTAGCGCTTTCGATTCCTAAAATAATCACTGCTTAATACTCCATTCAGAAAGAGCCCCTTGGAGTTGTTCTATCCGCTTGTGCCAACTCGAACCGATATGGGAGATTTTTACTATGCGGTCATCATCCTCTTGGCCATACTCAAATCGAATCTCAAGATAGTTTTGCGGTATCGAAGGGACTATTTGATCTCCCCATTCGATAAGGGTTACTGCTTCACCTTCGAGTAGCTCAGGTAAAGCCAAATCACGGACCTCTTCCAAATCTTCGATCCTATAGACATCTAAGTGATTTAGTGTGAGTCGACCAGAATAGCTTTTAGCGAGAGTGAAAGTCGGACTGGTAATGGGTTCTCCCACTCCCAATGCCTTTCCAAAACCTTGAGTAAATGCAGTTTTCCCTGCCCCTAAGTCGCCAACAAGTAATAAAACATCTTTCGCAATTACAAGCTCAGCTATAGATGCAGCTAGCGCTTGGGTCTCTTCGACGTTTTTCGTTTTTGTATTAAACACTCTCTCAGGTTAGTGCTTGTGAGTCTAAGATCATCCCCAAACAACGGTCGGGATTGCATTTAAAGCTATGCCACTTTTCCGACACTTCGTATAGCTTTTTCAACTGCCACAGTTGTAAGAAGTCGAACTTCTCCTAAGGAAGCTTCTACAGTTCCTGTAGCCGCCACAACAATGGCATCGCCATCCCCCTGAGTGTGTGCGGGAAAGATAGCTTTAGCAAAGCCATCATGCGCACTCTGGCTAGCTAGAAAACATTCGCCTTTTGTCAATCTTGCATTAGTGACAACAACTCCTATTGTTGTGTTCTCAAATGGGACAATTTCAGGAAACTCAAACGTCCCACCGAGTATCGACTGGCGAACTACGCCATCATCTATATCACCACTAGCATTTACCGCCAACATTGCAGCAACTATCAGGTCCCCTGACCTGCACGTAGCTGAGCCAAGACCTCCGGACTTCGAATGCTCCTTACCTCTCCACTTAGAAATCGTCGCACCTGTACCTGCCCCGATTAACCCAACGTCAGTTTTGGTTGAGGAAGCTCTTTCCGCAGCTTCTCTTCCTTCCTTTGCGCCAGGCCGCCTAGTAGAGTCACCTTCATTCAGATCAAAAAGTGACATCCCTACAACGATGGGAACTTTACCTGAAGATGTGGCAAAGCCTTGTCCACGCTCTTCAAGAAAACTCATCACACCTTCGCAAGCTGCTAAACCATAAGCTGACCCACCTGAGAGCACCACAGAATCAATACGCTCTACTAACCGACTGGGGTGCAGCAATGCGAAATCTCTTGTTGCTGGTGCCCCGCCACGAATCTCGCCCGATGCAGTAGTTCCCTCTGGAAACAATATTACCGTACATCCTGTTTTCGCTTCTGTATCACTCCAATTGCCAACTTCGATTCCATCAATATCTGTAAGCATCCCTAACCATCCCTAAATTACGAATACCTTCGCGGAATTCGACTCTCTATTCCACAAATGATTTCGTATGTGATCGTCTCAAATATCTCAGCCCATTCTGCTGCCGAAATCTGATCGTCACCTTGAGGACCTAAAATCACTACTTCATCACCAGAAGCGACTTCATTCTCTCCACAATCAACCAAAAACTGATCCATCGTAACGTTTCCTACAATAGGGTGTCGCTTTCCACCAATAAGAACTTCTCCCCCTCGGTGACCAGCATCACGACGTAATCCGTCTGCATATCCCATCGGGACAGTTGCGATTCTAGTGCTTTGCTGAGCAGCCCAACTTAGTCCGTAAGAAACGCCTTCTCCAGCTTCAATTGTCTTAACATACGACACTTCAGAACGAACTTTCATTGCCGGACGAAGATTTAGTGTTGCATCTATACCTTCTAAAGGAGATAGGCCATATATTGCCAACCCGCACCGAACTAGGTCAAATCTTCCGTCTTGATTATTGATTGCTAGAGCAGAATTAGCGGCATGCAGCATGTTCGAACTTATACCTTGAGTACGCATTTCTTTCACTACGTCGTCAAAGCGAGCGAGCTGCGTAGCTGTGAATGGGTTAGAAGGACTATCCGCAACAGCACAGTGAGTCCATAAACCATCGAGGATCAAGGATGACTTTTCAGATATTGCTTGAGCTAAAGTAATTGCTAAATCAGGTTCTACTCCGACTCGACGCATACCTGTATCTATTTTCAAATGAACGTAGATTTCTTTATCTACTTGAGTCGCTGCTGCAGCTGCAGCAGCTATACCCTCTCCGCTATATACAGCTGGCCTTAGTCCATATTCGGCAACCTGGACCATCTCTCTGGGACGGGGTTCAGACAGAAGCAAAATTGGAGCCTCGATACCCGCTTCACGAAGCACAATTCCTTCTTCAACCAAGGCAACTGCGAGCCACTTTGCTCCTGCAGACACAGCTGCTCGAGCTACTGGGATTGCCCCATGCCCATACCCATCGGCTTTGACAACTGCACAAAGACTTGCAGGCGAAACTACTTGAGTTATCTCTCGGACATTGTGTTTAATTGCTTCAAGATCTATATCAGCCCACGTCGGTCTCATGTAATACCTCCGGAATTAGGTTGATGAGATCAGATGCTACCATGCCATATTTAAATAAAAATTGTCCAGCTTCTGCATGAACCCAGGCACCCATAGCTGCTGCTTCCATGCTAGGAACTCCCTGAGCAAGAAAAGCGCCGATAATTCCTGCAAGTACATCGCCAGTTCCAGCAGTAGCTAATCTATGATCACCGTTTGCTACAACCAAACAACGTCCTTCAGGGTTAGCTACAACCGTAATCGGGCCTTTAAGTAAAACAATAGAATTAGTTAACTTTGCGGCACTACGAACGTCTTCAATCCGCCGAGGGCTTGGCCTAGAGCCAACTAAATCCTCGAACTCTCGTTCATGGGGAGTAAAGATCGTGTCAGATTTCCTTGCCTGTAAAATTTCAAGATTCTCACCTAAAGCTTTGATGGCACCCCCATCTACTACAAGGGGGATCTCGGAATCAGAAACTGCTTTTTGGATGGATTTAATGTTTGAGCTTGACACTGCAAGACCTGGACCGATGATTCCAGAAGAAAATCTATCCGCATTGTTCCGGAAGTCGTCTTCCCACCCTTCTTCAGCAATAAAGTGTGAAACAGCTTCTATTGGCCCTATAGGCATAGTACCAGGAGTGCTTATTCGGACGTAACCTGACCCTGCCCGTTGAGCGGCTTCTGCTGCTAAGGATAGGGCCCCGTCCATTCCTGCAGAGCCACCAATTATCCAACACGCTGACTTCCATTTATGTTCCGTTGTCAATTTTTTCGGTAGCCATGTCGTAATATCTGAACGCTGGATTAGGAATGTTTCAATATGGGAAGTATCAAGGCCAATATCGATAATTTCAATATCGCCAACATAATTACTTCCAGGAGGAATTAGATGGCCGGGCTTTAAAGCCTGAAAGGTAATTGTCCTATTAGAGTGCATAGGAAGTCCCATTACCTCACCTGTTAAACCATCGATACCACTTGGAATATCAACGGCAATCACAGGCGCGTCTGTAATTGGCGCAAAATATTCTCCCCGAATTCCAGTCCCGTATGCGGCATCAATAACAAGGTCGCACTTGGGAAGTTGTTTTGGGGTCTCAGAAACAGAATACTCGATAGTCTTTATTCCCCATTTCCGAAGATAGGACGCTGCAACCCTTCCATCTTTCCCGTTATTGCCTTTCCCATAGATCACTACGACACGTTTTCCGTAGGTTCCGCTAAGAAATTTCCGTGCTGACCACGCAACTGCGCTTCCTGCCCGCTGTATAAGAACGTCAAGAGGTTGGTCGGAAGATGCATCGATAGACTTCATTTCGCTCGGAGTTACGATTGGAATCATCAGCATAAAGTCCTATAGATGCTCAAGTTCGCCATAATTCTGCTAGCTCTACAATCGGAGACATCAGTAGATCAGATAGAGGGATTGTGGATAGAAGGTCACTGCGAAACGTTGGTTCTGTCTCAGTAACGTAATCATAAAGTTTTGCATAGCGATTCTGATAGCCCTCAAGTATTTGTTTAGCTATGGATTCATCAACATATTTTTCTAGACGGATATGAAGTAATGCCAGTCCGACTGTCCGCTGATCTTTCACTTCGGGTACTAAGATTATGGTCCGGTCATCATTTCGCCCTCTAGTGATCATCACGTTCTGATCAGATGCAACAAGGTGCTTACTTCCTCGGAGTTTAGGGTCTCTTTCCACTCTTGATACTAGATCAACTGCTATTCCACCTCGATCAACGATGTGTAATTGCGCAACATCAGGAGCCCCATCTATCGAATACCGGATATATCCCGTCACATCTTCTACCCCACTATTAAGTGCTTCTAAACAGCGAAGATTTCGATAACTCACTCTATCTCTTGGAGTACCAGACTCAAGTAGCTCTCGAACAAGCGGCAATTGAATGATTTCCTCGTCTGACCTAGATATTCCAACGGTCACTGTCTTTGCTTGATGCTTAATCGTATCTATAGTTCGAGTTAGCTCTTCTATCCCTACGGTCAGGGACGCAACTAAGTCTTCGAGGATAGTTGCAGGTGTCCCAACTTTCCCGAAGTCTAATTGATATGAATCAAGTGGAATACTTCCTAACGCGTATTTAAGCATTATCAGAATTTTTGTTGCTGTGCTGGCCTCTAGGTTTCCGTTGTAGTCACCAGAACGCAGACCATCGAAAAACGATTGGGAAGCTTTTTGAATTTTTGGTCTCAGGTTCCGCAACATGACTTCTCCTGTCATATTCGGGTCTTGTGAAACTGCCACTTCGATCGCAGAGCGAACTTCTCTAAATGGGTTTGCCTGAACATCAATTGATAGCGCCGCTTCATAACCAAAGATGTGGCCGGCCATCGTCGATAGGATAAATGCTAGTTCTTTAGTTGTAGGTGGAACTTCAATCACTTTAAAAGCAGAAGTGAAGAATTCTGGAGTATCTGTTATCACTACTGGAGTAGCCTTGTGAGCCCGATATATAGCTACTTCCTTTGCGGCATCCGCAGCGACCGAACCTTCTAGCCCAGCAGCACAAACGAGAATCATAGGTTCAGCAGAAAGGTCAATGTGTTTCTTATCTTCAGTGAAATCAGCTGCTATTGATTTATAGCAGAGTTCTGAGAGTTTAATTCTGATCTCTTTTGCGGCGACAATATTTAAACCATTTCCGACTATGGCCCAATATCTTTTCGCAGGTGCCAATTCAGTTGCGATCTCAGATATCTTTTCCTGCGCTGAAAGCACTTCTCTCATAAGGTCAGGAAGCTCTTTGAGCCCAAGAAGTAAAGAATTCCTTCTTTCGTTGGTACTTTCTTTATCTGAAGAACTACGTACCGATTCTGAAATCGCTATCCCTAAGAGAAAACCAGCAGCTATTTGTGAATAGAATGCTTTGGTCGAAGCAACACTCATCTCTATATCTCTCCCATCGGAGGTGTAGAGGACGCCATCAGATTTTTTTGTTAGTTCTGAATCTCGACGGTTAACTATCGATACGACTGCCCCACCTCGGGCTCTGATAAGATCCACTGTCCGGTTAGTGTCTGTGGTCGTTCCAGATTGGCTAATTGCAACGACAAAAGTATCCGTCATGTCTGGACGTAATCGGAATCCAGATAATTCAGTCGATGGAAGAGATTCAACTCGAATATCTATTTCCTCGTTTAGGAATGCAGCCAAGCTGTTACCAGCGACTGCTGCAGTTCCCTGCCCGATAACAAAAATCTCTCTGAACTCTCCATTTTGAAACTTCTTTTTGAGGTTACTGGGGAAAGTACTCTCTTCTAATCTGACGTTAAGATTCCCATCGAGGTCAGTTATTTTTCCTCGAAGAGTTTTTTGAAATGAGTCAGGGGATTCAGTTATTTCCTTTAATAAGAAATGGGGGTAACCTCTCCGGTCAATATCTCTGGAAGTTATGCCTGCAGTCTCAATTTCTTGTTCCTCTACAGGGAGCGATTTTCCGTCATATGATGTTCTACTAATTCCCTCGATTGTTCCAGCATTGCTCTTTGACAAAGTGATAATTTCACCAGGTTCAGAACTTGTACTTGCGTTATCTACTGATTCCCCATCTAATCGTAAGTACTTCTGTGTTCTTTCAATGAATCCATAGGGCTCACTAGCAACAATGTAAGCATCCTCAGCTAAACCGACGTACAACCCTTGCCCACTTCCCCGAAGAGCTAGATGGAGATTCTCTGGATCTAAAGCTGCATTGGCGACAACCGCAACTGACCCTTGAAGAGATCGAGCTGTCTTCCTGAATGCTTCAGTAACTGTTAAGGTGTCCGTTCCTTCCTTACTGAGATGCTGAGCCATTAAGGTTGGCATTACTTTAGAGTCTGAAGTAACAGCAGGTGAAATCAATAGGTCTTCTATTTCCTTTAGATCAGCGAAGTTGTCAACATCGCCATTTATAGCTGCAACAACGTAGGGCATTTCTTCCTGACGCTCTTGTTCTGAATTCAGAGGATGAGCATTCGGCTCAGAAATAATTCCAATGCTTGCCCATCTAGTATGTCCGACAACAACAGCCGAGGCCTGGCTACTTGCAAGTGCACGATGGAGTAGTTTGTCCGATAGGATGGCGCTTCGTAAAACCAGAGTGTTGTCGCCAAGTTGACCTATCTCAGAAGCAGTTTTATAGACAAAACTTATTTGTCCATTAGTTACTCGGACCGAACCGGATTTGAAATCATTGTCAGAAGAGCGATCGTTAATTTCCGATAAGAGCGTTGGGTCGTCTAAGTCTAAGGCATGATCTTGAATCATCACGTGCAAGCCAGCTGAATCTCTTCCCCGAACTTCTAAGCTATCGAGGGCGGAAAGCGCCTCATGAATTGATGTAAAGGTTTCAACTAATCCTATGTCTCTTTTGTCTTGGCATAGTTCACGGACAGAATTAATGAGCCTGACACGGTCATTGCTAAGTGACCAAAGAAGATCTTTTACCTGAATAATACAGGCGTTGATCTTCTCGACATCTTTAAGGTCAGAATTAGTCTTATCAAGAGTTCTTTCAAGTTTGTTAATAGAAGTTTCGATTATCTTGCACTTTTCGATAAGTAGTGTGAGCAGTTCGGAGTCATCCAATAATGAGATTGTTCCTGGCACTCCGGAGGTTTCATTCTCTAGCAATGCAAGAGATTCAATTAGTAGATGGATACCTTGAAGGTCTTCCGGTGTAGCGTCAGGAATGGAATCGATTAACTTTCTGACCCGCGTTGAAGTAGGGACTTCGCGCTGCGCTGGCCTTCGGATAATAGCAATAATTCCACACATACTTTTATTCTAGAGACTTAGTTAAGTCTCAACTCTCTAAAGAAGGTGATTTGGGGTGATTAAGATGCCGTCAAATAGGATTCTGCAGCTAAAACAAGCTTATTTGCGGTAGATTCGGCAATTTCATCTGTTAAAGATTCAACCATAATTCGTAAAACTGGTTCAGTTCCTGACCTTCTTACGAGGACTCTGCCACTATCTCCTAGCTCTATTTCAGCATTAGCTATGTCTTCGGCTAGCGAACTTTCAATATCTATAGTTGTTTTGGACAAGTTGACTTGCTTTAAGACCTGTGGGTATCTGATCATGGCAAAGTCAGCAAGTTCGTCCAAGCGTTTGTTAGATCGAGCAATGATATCGAGAAGTTGTATTCCTGTTAATAGTCCGTCACCAGTAGTGGAAAGATCGCTAAAGATTATATGACCTGACTGTTCCCCACCAAGTGACCAATCATTTGCCACCAATGCAGCTAGAACTTGTCGATCACCGACTGGTGTTTGATGCACATGTATCCCTTTTTCTTTCATTGCCAAATGAAATCCTAGATTAGTCATTACAGTCACGACTGCAGTGTTGTCCTTAAGGGCTTTGCGACTCTTCATATCTTCAGCGCATATTGCGATCATAAAGTCTCCATCGATAACTCGACCTTGCCGATCTATGGCCAATACTCTGTCAGCATCTCCATCAAATGCCAATCCTAGATCAGCGCTATTATCTCTTACTGCTGCCCGAAGAGATCCAAGGCTTGTTGAGCCACAGCCTTCGTTGATGTTAGTTCCATCTGGAGCATCATGAATACTGACCACTTTTGCCCCCAACTCTCTGAGAGTGTTCGCGGCGAAGGCTGACACTGCTCCATTGGCACAATCCACAACAAGTGAGATCCCACTTAGATTTCTATCTTTGATGCTCTCTCGAAGCGTAGAGACCCAATCATTAGCAAGATGGCTATAACTAGGCTCAACATAGCTAGCTCCTTGTGTCAGATTAGGGAAATCATTAGATTCCAGAATTGCTTCTATCTCACTTTGGGCGTCATCATTCAATTTCTTTCCTCCGGCAGAAAGTAATTTAATACCATTATCTTCTGAAGGATTGTGAGATGCCGAGACCATTGCCCCAGCAATTCCATGAGTTGCGGCAGCATGAGCAAGGGCTGGGGTAGGGACAGTTCCCATGTACCAAACTGAGAGCCCCTCAGACTCGAAACCTGTTCGTAATGCGCTCACAAAGTCTTTCCCGCTTTCACGGCCATCACTACCAATGACAACTGTGTCTGACTGGAGAACATCTGAAGCAGAAATAGCGAGATTGGTTACCCACTCCGGCCTAAGGTCGACGAAAGCTCGACCACGAACCCCGTCGGTACCAAACTTAAGAGACATTTTGATCAAAAGAGCTTAAAAGGGTTCCCATACAGACCTTACTTCCACAAGTTATCTGGCGACTCCACTAATCATAATTCCCTAAGAAGGGAAAGACATTTATCGCTTGGAGAACTGAGGAGCTTTACGCGCCTTCTTAAGTCCGTATTTCTTTGACTCTTTCTTTCGAGAGTCTCGAGTAAGGAATCCTGACTTCTTTAAT
>MDTE01135383.1_pt1 | contig 15082 bp, 10 predicted proteins | sample 811231 | NCBI WGS metagenome assembly MDTE01 (sample SAMN05326651, study PRJNA326480) | marine metagenome | isolation source: seawater | place: Indian Ocean: Red Sea | collected 2010 | reverse complement strand
CATGGGCCTGTAGCTTAGTCAGGTAGAGCGCCGGGCTTTTAACCCGGTGGCCGGGGGTTCGAATCCCCTCAGGCCCACCTGGCAGCTTATCAGGCTCACGCTTTTTTGGGTCGGGGAATGAGAAAATGGCAGTCAAAAGCTCCACAAAAAAAAGGCTAATTGAGTTAGGAATCCAAGAGGATCACGCCCACAAGCTCGCTGATGATGCCAATCTGGACACCATCAAAAGAATGTCCCGAGAACAGGTGGCAAAAAAGGTCGGAGTAGAAGAAAGCTCTTCCGAACACGAGCACATCATGGGGGTAATTTCTGAGCATGTCGGATCAAGAAAGCGGAGCAAGAGTAACAGGATTACTATCTCTAGGAAGGCCCTCTTGGATGAAGACATCCCCACCGGAGACTACAGATTCAATGTCCTAAATCATGTTCTTGTGCCTCATCACGAACTAGTCCCCATCGATTCCGAAGCAGAGGTACTTGAGCCATGGGCCTTAACCACTGACGATGCATTCGGCACGGGAAGGCTGGCCAAGGAACTCCTTCCCAAAATTCTCATCACTGACCCTGCTATCCAGGCCATCAAAGAAATGGAGGAATCAGAAAACGACGAGCTCCCAGCGGGGTGGCTTGCAAACAGGGTCGTCAAAGTAGTTCGATATAGCAGATCTGCAGGAAGCTCCCAGGCATATCGGCTCATTGTAGAAACTACGTAATTTAGAAGGTGGAATGATGAAAGAAATAGTTGAAAGTTACTTCAAGCAAAGGAGCCTGGTAAATCATCAGCTGGCTTCTTACAACGACTGTATTCCTGTTGGGGACGGAAAAGAGAGCAGAATGGAAAGAATCGTCAGAAACATCCGGATAGGGAGCGACGAACTGGTTGAAGATGAGGACGGCGGACTAGTAAAATTGGATCTCTTGGACAAGGAAATTATCGTTCGGATGAAGAATCTCAGACTGGGTCGGCCCACAATAAAGGAAGCAAATGGGGCTGAACACCCAGCGACACCCATGGAGTGTAGGATAAGGAAACTAACTTATTTCTCCCCAGTTTACCTAGATTTCAAGATTTTTCGCGATGATCTCCCTCCTTCTCCGGGTTCTGAGATGGGCTTCCAAGAGGAACAGAGCGTCCACATTGGAAACCTCCCAATAATGGTGAGGTCAGCGAGATGCAATCTTCACAGCAACCACATAGATGAGAATAGACGTCTCTCCCCTGAGGCATCGGGAGAAGATTCTGAGAGGTATAAACATCTACTTAGAAAATCAGGAGAAGATCCCCTTGATCCTGGAGGATACTTCATAATTAACGGAACCGAGAGAGTTCTAATTTCTATGGAAGACCTAGCTCCAAACAGAGTCACGGTGGAGAAGAACAAGAAGTATGCTCACGAGACTCAAGTTGCCAAGATTTTCTCCCAGAAAGACGGGGTGAGGAAACCCCTCAATGTCGAGAAGAGGAGGGATGGGATGCTGATGGTGAAGATTCCAAGTGCAGGGACTACTCCTGTACCTCTTGTACTTCTGATGAGGGCACTTGGCGTGGAGAACGATAGGGAGATCTTCGCATCAATAGCCGGACCTCCAGAGGCAATGAAATTCACAGTTGCTAACCTTAATGACCTTCGTGATAATGAAGAGTATGGGGTTGATACTTCTGAGGAAGCTATGGCTTGGTTGGAGAAGAAGTTCGCCGCAGGGCAACAGAAGGAATACCGAGAGTCTAGGATACAGAATCTGCTGGATAACGAGCTCCTCCCTCATCTCGGGTCATCAATAGAAAATCGGGAAAAGAAGGCCATTTTCCTAGGCCGAATAGCTAGACAGGTTCTGGAGATGGCGATTAAGGACAAGGACCCGAATGACAAGGACCATTACGCAAACAAGAGGGTCAGGCTAGCAGGAGATCTCGTCGAGGACCTATTCAGAGTAAGCCTACAACAACTCGCAAGGGATCTAAAGTACCAGCTCGAGAGGCACCACAACCGTAAGAGGGAATTAAGGATCTCTTCATGTCTACGCCCCGATGTCCTAACTACCAAGATTATGCACGCACTAGCCACTGGAAACTGGGTCGGAGGAAGGTCCGGAGTAAGCCAGCTTCTTGACAGAACAACATATCTTTCTGCTCTCTCTCACCTTAGAAGAGTAACTAGTCCCTTAGTAAGAAGCCAACCACACTTCGAGGCAAGAGATCTACATCCGACACAATGGGGCAGACTTTGTCCTAACGAAACCCCCGAGGGCCAGAACTGCGGCCTAGTCAAAAACGGCGCGCAAATGATAGACATATCCGAGGAGGTCTCTGAGAATGACGTGAAGGACCTCCTGAAAGAAGCGGGAGTGGACGACGATCCCGATGGATGGGCAGACGGATCCAGAATCCACGTCAACGGAGATATTTTCGGTTTACACAAAAGGCCTCACAAGCTTGTCAGTCAGTTCAAGAGAAGGAGGCGCTCAGGAAGAATAAGGCCAGAGGTGAGTATCAGGCACGACCTAGAAAATAGGGACGTATTCATCAATACAGATAGAGGAAGAATGCTACGTCCTCTTCTGATTATAGATCATGGAAGTCTACAGATAACTAAGATGCATCTAGAGGGACTAAATTCGGGTGAGATTTCGTTCGCTGATTTGGTCTCTGGGGGAGTAGTTGAGTGGGTCGATGCAGAAGAAGAAGAGGACCTTCTTATTGCCCCTCGACCGTTCGATCTTCCATCTATTTCTCCGAAATACAAGCGCCCAATCAACCCATCAATGGTCGAATGGTCGAACTTGGGAGAACATGGAATATCTGACGCAGATTTAGTCGCCAAAGTGAAGATGCCGAATGGCGAAACCAAAACCGAGAAATTCAAAGTCCCATTAAATTACTTCCAGGACAACATTGACACTCTAAAGAGGAAGGAGAAGAAAGACAAAACAGTACTAATCTACACACACGTTGAGATAGATCCCCAGCTTATCCTTGGGGTATGCGCATCATTGGTACCCTATCCGGAGCATAACTCCACACCAAGAGTGACCGGGGGAACAGCAATGGTCAAGCAAAGCCTCGGCGTTGCGAGTGCAAACTTCAGACTGAGGCCGGACACTAGGGCCCATGTTATGCACTATCCCCAGCGATCAATTGTGGGCACTAGGGCCATGCAATCTACTAACTTCGATCAGAGGCCGGGAGGACAGAACTTCGTAGTGGCTATAGTAAGCCATCATGGATACAATATGCAGGATGCTGTAATCATGAACCGAGCATCCGTTGAGAGGGCACTTGGACGATCTGCTTTCATTAGGACCTATAATGCAGAGAATAAGAGATTCCCAGGAGGTCAGGAGGAAAGGATCGAGGTTCCCGGCACCGGTTTAGATGAGATCAAAGGATTGAAGTCATGGGATTCATATTCTCACTTGGAAAGAGACGGACTACCAGTTCCCGAAGTTGAACTAACTAGCGAAGAGGGAGGTAGGTCCATCCTCGTAGGAAAGACTAGTCCGCCTCGATTCTTGGAAGAAGCTCATGGGGCATTCCTCCAAGCTCAGGAGAGAAGGGAATCTTCCATGCTCGTTCGCCATGGGGAGAAGGGATGGGTAGACAACGTGTTCGTAACAGAATCTCTAGACTCAGGGAGGCTGGTTAGGATCACCCTGAGGACAAATAAGATTCCCGAGCTTGGCGACAAGTTCGCTAGTAGGCATGGGCAGAAGGGAATCATCGGTAGACTTGTGGAACAGGAGGATATGCCATTCACAGAGGACGGAGTAATTCCCGACCTACTAATCAACCCCCACGCAATACCTTCCAGAATGACCGTCGCTCACGTCCTCGAGATGATTGGTGGAAAGGTAGGCTCTATGGATGGTAGGAGGATAGATGGGACTGCATTCACGGGGGAGAAGGAAGAATCCCTCAGATCTGGACTATTGAGGAACGGATTGAGGCACACTGGGAGAGAGTCGATGATTAACGGGGAGACTGGCGAAACATTCCCAGTAGATACATTCGTAGGAGTGATTTACTATCAGAGATTACATCACCTAGTAAGTAGCAAGCTTCACGCAAGAAGCAGAGGCAGGGTCCAGATTCTGACCAGACAACCCACTGAGGGAAGGGCTAGGCAGGGCGGCCTAAGGTTCGGCGAGATGGAGAGGGATTGTCTTATCTCCCATGGAGCTTCAATGGTGATCAAGGACAGGTTGCTCGACGAGTCTGACGGTTGGAACTTGATGGTCTGTAATACTCCAAGATGCGGCCATATCGCCTACTATGATTGGAAGAGGCGGACAAGCGTCTGCCCGGTTTGCGGCGATAGGGCTGACGTACATTCCGTCCAGACGTCGTATGCGTTCAAACTACTATTGGACGAGATGAAGAGTCTGGGTGTAGCAATGAGATTAGAACTGGAGGATAGAAGATGAGTAATCGAGACGCAGCAAAGATCCCTAAGAGAATCGACTCAATACGATTCACTCTAATGGATCCAAATGAAATCCGAAAGATGTCTTCAGTTGAAGTGAAGACTGCGGATACATACAAGGATGACGGTCATGCATTCAAGCAGGGATTGATGGATCCAAAGATGGGCGTGATAGACCCAGGAATCAGGTGCGAGACTTGTGGAAACAAACACGAAGAGTGCCCAAGCCACTTCGGTCACATCGCGCTTGAACTACCCGTGATGCATATCGGTTTCACGGGACTAATCAAGACATGCCTTAAGACAACATGCAACACTTGTAGCAAGGCTCTGCTACTAGATGCCCCAGAGACTCATCCAACAGACCCAGAGAAGTCAGAACAAGACTATTATCGAGACAAAGTAAATGACATAATCCTGAAGCATGGAGTTGGAGGAAGGGAGTTCAAGAAGATTATCAAGGACATCGAGAATATCTGTGCCGGTGCCAAGAGGGCAATTTGTATGCACTGCGGCGCCGAGCAAGGAAAGATTATCTTAGACAAGCCTACAACCTTCAAGGAGAAGAAGGCGGACAAGGGAGAGCACAAGCTGAATGCTCGAGACATCCGAGAGTGGCTCGAAAAGATTCCAGATGAGCACCTAATTTTTGTCGGGATGGAGAAAGACGTTAGTCGACCTGAGTGGACGATCATGAAGGTACTTCCAGTTCCGCCGATTACGGTAAGACCATCTATCACTCTTGAGAGTGGAGATAGGTCCGAGGACGACCTGACCCACAAGCTAGTCGATGTTCTGAGGATTAACCAGAGACTTAGGGAAAACAGAGACTCGGGAGCACCACAACTAATCGTCGAGGATCTATGGGAGCTTCTCCAATACCACTGCACAACTTACTTTGATAATCAGACCAGCGGAATTCCCCCAGCTAGGCACAGATCAGGAAGGCCACTGAAGACCCTCTCACAGAGGCTTAAGGGCAAGGAAGGAAGATTCAGAAGCAACCTCTCAGGAAAGAGGGTTAACTTCTGTGCTAGAACAGTAATAAGCCCCGATCCAAATCTAGGAATCAATGAAGTTGGAGTCCCCGTTAAGACTGCAAAGGAACTAACTGTGCCTATTCGGGTTACAGGTAGAAACAGGGAGCAACTCAGACAGATGATCCTCAGAGGCCCAGATGTTCATCCCGGAGTAAACTACATCATCAGAGGCGATAGGTTTAGAGTGAGAATCACTGATAGAACGAAATACATTTGGGCAGGATTTCGATGTTTGAATCCAGACTGCCATTCTGGTAGCGAAGAAGAGCCTTACTCGGGGTACCGTCCAGATCTGAATGAGGTCCTGCCTGCTCCTAATTTCCTACCTGGACTTGTAATTCTGGAACAAATGAGGAGAGACCCAATCACGGATGAGCTTGTTCCAGAATGGAACGTCGATCTAGCTTCAACACTTTCAAACCTCAGAGGAGAGAAATCAGATGGGAAACCCCTCAAAGAAGATGACCCAGATGCAATTATTCACTACAGGTGGAAGTGGGAAGTAGACCATCCAGATGAGTACTTGCCCGAATACCTTGAGGTAAAGTGCCCCCATTGCGGAAGCCCCGAGGTAGAGGATGAGCACGGGAACGTGTATCCTACTGAGACTGAAGATAGGCTTAGCACATATGACAGGGATGGAAACCCTCGTCCAGGAGTTGTCGTTGAGAGGCACTTGATCGACGGAGATGTTGCTATCTTCAATCGACAGCCATCACTTCACAGGATGTCGATGCTAGTACACGAGATTAGGGTGATGGATGGAAAGACGTTCAGATTCAATCTAGCGGATTGTACTCCTTACAATGCTGATTTCGATGGAGATGAGATGAACCTCCACGTGATTCAGAGTGAAGAAGCTAGGGCCGAGGCAAGGATTCTGATGAGGGTCCAGGAACACATCATTTCACCCAGATACGGCGGAAGCGTAATTGGTGGAATTCACGACCACATTACTGGCGCATATCTGCTTACCCATGGTGAAGCGTTCCTACCAACTCATGCTGCCATGGATGTCTTGAGCTCTATTGGCTGGGATGGGGATTTACCTGAAATGGTCGAGAGGAATGGACAGGAAGGATTCCTTGGAAATGAACTCTTCAGCCTTCTAGTATCTGGGGGCTTCAGTCTAAACTTCAAGAATAGAGCTGGCGAGGAAGTACTCGTTTCAGAGGGAGACGTCGCAGGTTCCATTGACAAGAGAGGGATAGGGGCAGAGGATGGCCGTCTTCTTGACGCAGTAGTTCAGACTCATGGGACCGACTTGGGCGCCGTCTTCATCAACAAGATGACCAAGATGACGATTGCAATTTGTACTGCAATGGGATTCACTACGGGAATCGATGACGAAGACCTTCCTCCAGAGGCCAAAGTTGAGATTGATAGAATAAATAGCGAGGCAAGTGAGAAGGTAGACTCTGAGTTAGCAAGGTTCGGAAAGGACGGCAGGAAGTACGATCCGAGGCCAGGAAGAACCCCTTTAGAGACCCTTGAGGAAAACATCCTTACAATTCTGGACGAGGCCAAGGCTGAGACCGGAAAAGTAGCTAAGTCACTGCTTGGGGAAGATAACTCAGCAGTCCTAATGGCAACTTCTGGAGCGAGGGGTTCTATGGATAACCTAGCAATGATGGCCGGCTCAATAGGCCAACCAAAGGTCAGGGGCAAGAGGCTAGAGAGAGGTTACCAAGACAGAGTCCTATCACATTTCCCACGCAATGTTAAGGGTGCAAAGGAGAAAGGGTTCGTCTCTTCTTCATTCAAGAGTGGTTTGGAGCCTACAGAGTTCTTCATGCTGTCAGTATCGGGAAGGGAGTCACTAGTAGATACCGCTGTCAGGACAAGCAAATCGGGCTACATGCAAAGGCGGCTAATCAATGCAATGGATGATCTAAAAGTCTCTGATGATAAAATGGCTTCAGTCAGGAACACGGCAAATCGAATCGTTCAGTTCGAGTACGGTGAGGACGGGACCGATCCGGCTAAGAGCAGGAAAGGAAGCCCATTCGATGTTGACCAGGTTCTAAATGACGCACTTGGGGGTGTAAACTGATGGTCGTCAAGAGTGCAACAAAAAAGAAGCTCATGGACCTCGGAATCGAGGAGGAGTACGCACACAAGCTGGCAGACGATAGGAAATGGGATGACGTCAAGGGACTCTCGCCGGGCCAGATTGCGCAGATATGCGGAATAGACTCCGGAACATCCCAGAAAATTCACGAAGTGATGGCAAGCTCTGCTAAGTCATCACGGGCATCCTCTGCCAATACAGAGAAGACTATTGTAAGGAGGAGAACGGCGTCTAGATCCAGGAGGATAAAACGTTCCCTGCCCCTTCAAGATTATAATTATGAGACGAAGAAATCGCAAATCATTAGGGACATAGATAGTGAAGATGAAATGTACATTCAACTTTCCGATGCAGCAGAAGATGCCGGTGCAAACATGACTCCCATGATGATTGACCAGTTAGTCAAGGGCCTCCAGAAGAGAGGGGAGAAGAAACTTACGAAACCGAAGGCAAAGAAAATAATTGACTCTGCTAGGGGATTTTACAAAGAGGCTAGGGCAGTCCCTCATGAGGCAGTTGGAATCACAACTGCACAATCAATAGGTGAACCTGGAACCCAGATGACTATGCGAACATTCCACTACGCTGGAGTAGCAACGGTCAACGTTACTCAAGGACTCCCTAGAATAATCGAAATTGTGGATGCGAGGAAGGTCCCGAAGACTCCTACAATGATTATCTACATGGATGAGAAGAACTCGAAAGGAAAGCCACTAAGAACTAATGAGAAATTAGTACGGAACATTGCAGCTGCCATTGAGACCACAACCGCCATGGATATTGCAACAATCGACGTAGACGTTGCACAGAGAAATATTAGCCTACAGCTGAACCTCAGCAATATGAAGTTGAAGAAGATGACAGGGGTAGAGGTCAGAGACAAGCTTTCCCGTGCACTGAGGCTTTACATCCAAGCCGATAACGAGGACCGACCAAGATCCCTTAGAATTATTCCGGGCGTTTCAAAGGAAGAAGATTTGGCGAGCCTAGCATCAGATCCACCAACCTACACGGCACTCCTGCAGCTAGAGGACAAAATAAAGAAACTCAGGCTAAAGGGTCTACCAGGAATTAGTAGGGCCACCGTTCAAGGACCAGTATCGGAAACTGGGGAGTATTACATTTCCACTATCGGCTCTAATCTGGCTAAGGTAAGCCAGTTTGACGGAATAGACAGGGCGAGAACATACACCAACAACATAAACGAGATTCACGACTACTTGGGAATTGAGGCAGCTAGGCAGGCAATCATCAACGAAATGTGGGATACTCTGGAGGGAGCAGGACTTGATGTAGATGTTAGGCACCTGATCATGGTCGCAGATGTAATGACTTCAGGTGGAGAGGTAAGGGCGATAGGAAGGCACGGGGTTAGCGGAACAAAGCACTCAATTCTTGCAAGGTCGGCTTTCGAAGTCACTGTTACACACTTGCTCAAGGCAGGCGTAATAGGGGAGAGAGACATGCTTTCAGGGGTCACCGAAAACATCATCGTTGGGCAACCAGTAGCTCTCGGAACGGGAAGCGTAGAGCTATTCTACATCCCAGACGAAATCAACTGAGGGTAAAAAATGGACATAGCAAGGCAGTTGAAGCAAGGGATAAACACGGGAAAAATTGTCTTCGGGCAAAGGCAGACCGTGTCACAATGCTCCAATGGGGGCGCACAATTGGTACTTGTCGCAGCCAATTGCCCAGAGTCATTCATCAACGATCTTAGGAACTCCAATCCATCAATTCCCATTCATCAGGTCACTCTGGTAAATAGGCAACTCGGTGCAGCCTGTGGGAAGCCATTCCCTGTTAGCTCACTATGCATATTGGATCCCGGGCAAAGTGATTTAATGCAGCTCGTTCCAAACCTATAACCCCAAAATACCACTGATGATCGGATTTCTTGGGTTCTCTTCAAAGTCCAGACCATCCTCTTGGAGTCATGGAAAGGGCATTGAGAGACCTCATAAATGCTCGATTATCAAATTTCAAGCCATCTGATAGCTCTATTGTAACTCACGGATTCTCTCTATTGGGAATGTCTGATTCTGTTCCTGAAATTGGAAAATACAATTCTGATGTGCACATTTGGCATGTTCCGAAGGGCATCCTGCCAATAACCTCCGGTGAATTCACAAGATGGGATCTGGACTCTCCAAGAGGTTTTCATTGGATATTGAGTGAAAGACCGTTGCACATTGATCTCATCCAGGCCGAACAAAAAAATGTTGAGATCTGGGGACCCGTTGAGATATCGATGTTTATAGGAAGAGGAGTAATGGATGGCGATTTAGTAGCCAAATCTCCGATCAAAAAGATGGAACAGACATCTACTTTCCTAGACGAAGCCCACTCAAAGAAGCAGACCCAGTTTTTGAGGCCCGTTGTGGACATTGGCACTTGGAAGACTCAAAGAGGAATGGAGCATTTGTCCTCGACCCCAATTCTTCTTGAAGGAAGGATTTGGAGAGTTGAGGGGGAGATAATTGGGCCTAAAGATGAAATTGAGTTCGGAATCTGGGACCTATTTGAAGATCCATGGTCATCAACTATAGTAGAGATGAACGACACATTAGATCTAACTGAAGCACCTGATCTACGAATATTCCCCCCTCCAAATGACTCATGGTTATCTCATGATGTTCTTATTTCGGAAGCAGCAAGAATTCTTGATGTCAGAAGGCGAACTAACTCCCAAAACCCGGGCAAAAAGGATGCAGTTCGGAGCATGTTACTACAGAGATGGAGGTTTAACAAAGACAGTGCCCGTTGCGAATCCTCGCCAATGCATATTTCCGGTTGGCTGGTTCATTCAGAAAGAGAAAGCATTCTTCATGGAATAAATGGTAGACTTTACGAAACCTAATCCCTCTGTAAAAGCATCAACTCTTCCGTGGAAAGGGTATCTCCCGACATCAACTTTGACATCAAATCAGTAATCTCAACACGCCCCTCGTCTTTGTCTTCACTCTTTGAACCTGACAACTTGATAATATCCTGCATAGAATGAATACATCTAAGGGAAATAATGTACTTGTTGTGTAGTTTATCGGCTTCATTTTTTGTGGTAGTAAGACGTACATGTTCTGAATTAGCCATTTCTCTAAGCCTATCCACCTCATTCGAAAGCTCCATCATCAAGGAATGAGCTTCTTCTGACTCAGCAGAAGCATTTGTCACAGCATCATGAGCCTTCTGTTGGCTTTTTTCGGCCTGCTTTACCTTCCTTAGAACGCTTGAACTGCTAGCTTCTTCTTCGGCCTTCAGATCGTTGTACTGGCTCTGCAGCCTCTTCATCTTTGAGAAGAAATCTTTTTCCTTTTTGGGGCTAATCTGCCCTGTTTGGTGCCTCCATTCGAGTTTATTCATCTGATCTCTAATCTTCCTCGAAGTTTGTCCATTTCCCTTCTTTCCGTTGCTAGGAATCTTTTCTGAAGAATTCCTAAATTCTGACCTCAAACTCTTCAAGATCTGAGTCTTTTCTAGCCTAACTTTTCTGAGATCAGCGACCTTTCCATTCGCCTCGTTCCTGATGGCCTTCTGCTTCTGGACCTCTGTGATGAGCTCCTTTACCTGCCGATTAATTTCATTTCTCTTGTCAAGCTGAACCCTTACTTGAGAATTCAACTCGTCACGCATTTCCTTGAAACCATTTAGCTTCTCTCCGACTTCATCGCTTTTCAACTCAAACATTCTTTGAACATTCGATTGATCGAGACTCAAAGGCACACCTCGTTCCTTCGTGAATTGAATTCCCATTTAAGCAATACCGATAATATGCCTTTACTCCTTCCTAGCGGCAACATTACCCTTTCTGCCACCTCTTCTCGACACTCCTAACTTTCTCTTCCTCTTCTTCTTGGACCCCCTTTCTCCTCCTTTGAGCGAATCCCTAGAGACTTCGTTTGAATCTGCAATAGAGGCAAATCCTCCTGATTCTAGCAACGCCCCCATTTCTTCTGCGCTTAGAGGCCCCCCAGTAGCTGCTATTCCACGGATTTCTGACATCTTTGCCCTACCCGGTCTTCCTAATGCAATCTTAGAATAATCCTCGATTCTTCTAAGCTCCTTTCTCTCATTGCTAATGGAGATCTTTGTTTTTTCCAGCTTCATATCTATCCTTGAAATGCTTTTGCTAACCTTTCTAATTTCTTTCCTGCTGACCTTTTCCTCGTCTAGATCTGCATTATCTTTCAACTCAGCCAAAGCCTTTTTCGAATCCTGTTTATTTTCATCCAAAGAACCTGAGATATCCTTCATGCTGCTAACTCTTAACAGATATTCTCGATGATATTCCTCGGCCTCTCTCTTCCTAATTATCGATGCTTGGATCTCGAAGAATCTGCTAAAAGCAGCTAATTCAGGATTTAACATAGGAACTGCAGTAAGATCATTGTCAATCCTTGTTAATGCGTTGTATGTATCACTCAACCATTCTTCTAGAATGTTCGAAGGGGGCGGTATGCATTTGTTGATAGCATCTCTCTTATCCCTATTTTTCTGAGCCTCTATTCTAGTTTTCCGGAATTCACCTAGTAATTTCTTCCGACCAGATCCAGACTCTTCCAATCCCCCTATTGCAGATCTGAGTGCCTTCACGATCATTACCTGATTCTTCCGCTCGTCCCTTAACTCGCCCATTTCAGAATTTAGAGATTTCAGAAAATCTTTCTTCTGACGAATTAATTTCTTCAATTCCTCATTATTGTGATCTTCCAGATCAGCCCATTTTGAATGAGGTTTATCATTATTCATTCCTCCTCACTCCTTGTTTTCTTGGTGTTCTTGGAACGAGATCCTTTTGAAAATGTGGAAGGACCACCATTTCTGACAGTATCTCTTCCCCTTAGCAGATCCTTGAATCCTGGGCCTATTTGGCCAAATCCTTCCTCGAGCCTTCTTTCCCAATGCCCTATTGCCTTGTCACTCTGAGATAATAGTTCTCTGGCCCTATCCAACTGACTTTTTATCTCTCTTAACTCTTCAGAGGCTGTCGAATTTTTTTCATACAGGGATTGTGCCTTTTCTACAGAATCAAGCATTCTCGAATGTGCTTTGTCTGCTTTTTTGAATAGCCTCGACATTTCTTTACTTTTGTCTATGAATTCCAACATATCCGGGTTAGAGTCTTTTCTATCTTTGAGCCACTTGTCATTCTCAGAAATTAGCGTCCTTCTTCTCTCAAGCAGCTTTCTTTCAGACCTGTGATCTAGAGCAGATGTTTGAATTTCATTCTCTAGTTTCTCAATCTCTTCAATTAGCTTCCTTTTCTTCCATTTCGGGTCAAGACTGATCATTCCTCCAGATTTGTTTAGTCTTTCTCTAATCTCCTTAATCTCTGAAACGATAATATTTGCTTTAATTTGCGCATCGTCTCGCTGACCTTTTAGATTTGCGACCTTTTTGTTAGCAGCTTGAAAGCCTTCGGAGATCCTCTCGACCTTCGGCGTCAATGAATCCTCTTCAGCTTCAAGATTCCTGATTACTCCTGGGAGGCTTTCTTTTAACATCAGCCTACGCTTTAGAAGAGAGCTCGCCAACTCTTCAGGACCAACATTCAACAGAGCTTCCGTGTCCATTTCGTTCGGCATCCCGGAAATACATCCATTATAGCCCTATTTGGAGCAGTTTTTTGGGTTTCATTGATACGATGTCTTTACGAGGATGCCGTAATGAAAGCATCAATCGCGGGATCGACTGCATTTTGCATAGTTTTGCTCTCTTCCTTTTCTATCTGCATTGTTTATCCAGATCATACTCTGACTAGTGGGCAAGATTTCGTAAAAATGAGCTCAGGAGAATCCAACGGGAAAGCAAATTTCAGTAATTCTGGAGATTCTGGAATTGCAGTTTCGGGCGAGCCAGCATTTCTTGGGGATTCCCTAAATGCTGCTGTACTTGTTTCCAATTCTGGCAACTCTTCGGGCTCCGTTGATTTGAATCTAGAACATGTTTCATCAGGCCAATTTTTCTCAGGGGAAAAAACTCATATTTCTCCAGGCTCAACTAGGGAAATCAGAGCCAACTTCTCCCCAGTGGAAAAGGGACAAAATTTCTTCAGATGGTGGGTTTCTTCTGATGGGGGGAACATTAGCTCCACTCTATTTGGAGAATTTTCCATTGAAGCTTACGATAGTCAGGATATTTTTCTTAGCCTAGAATATCACGAGTGGTCAGATGAGCTAGTCCTGGAAGTTTCAGTTTCAGTAATTCTTTCTCCTGGAAAGTCTAGGAATATCGATCTCATTCTTTCGAAAGAGCATGGGGGGGCCATTTCTCAATTACAGAGTATTTCAGTTAATCTTGACCCAGGGAAGAGGGATCTAAATTTCGAGCTAGGAAATCCGCAGTTAGATTCTATTCACATCGAAGCAGTTCCAATAGGGTGGGCACATTCTTCAAACTCCACAAATTCATCATTTATGCCCGTCGAATTACCCTCATTGGACCCTTCTATGCTTTCAGTTGAGGCAACATTCAGTCCCGAGATGCCAACTTTCGGGGAAAGAGTTGTAGCAAAAATCTCACTTTCGAACTCGAATAATTTCCAGGCAGATGCCGGAAAGGTCAGAGTAATTCTTTCCTCCGACAAAACAATTCTAGCAGAGTCATCTGTTCAATCAGTTAATGCCGGATCAACAGTAACTAGCGATGTCGCATTACAATCCTGGCCCGGTGGTGATAGGATTGAATTGGAGGTCCAATGGTCTACTGGAGAAGTAACTTCAAAGAAGTTTTTCTCTATAAACTCACAAGTGGAGGATCCATTAATTGATGTACCCTTCGATATCGTCTCGGCAGGTTTTGGCATCCTTGTCGGTTCGATGTCAATAATGGTAGGCACACTAATTTGGAGGGCCGTTTCAACAAGGACCCCTACTACTTCCGATGAAGGGTTGAGAGAAACAAAGGAGCGCTCTGAGAGCCAGTCAAGAAAGGAGAAATCAGAAATTTCATGCACCCACTGTGATCAAAGATTGATGGTGCCCCTGGGACATGTTGGGGGAGTTAGGTGCCCTTCATGCGCGATGGAGTTCAAGGTAGGGTTAGCGGAAGATTCGAAAGTCGTTGTTCGTTCAAAAGAGGATATACTAAATTGTCCAGAATGCGACCAAGCACTCAGGGTTCCTATTGAAAAGAGACCAGTTATGTCTAGGTGCCCTGTTTGCAAGATTGAATTCATGGCAGAGTCGGAGCTGATGTAAATGCCGGATTTCTCCGAGAACGAGGAAATGTATTTGAAGAGAATTTTTGAGATACACAACGAATCACCAGCGGACATTGTAAAGAATACTCGATTGTCAGAAAAAATGGGCATTAGCCCTGCTTCAACTACTGAAATGATCCAAAGACTCTCGGAAAGAGAAATGATCACTCACATCCCATATAGGGGATTCAGACTTACTCCAGAGGGTTTCCAATTAGCTGCTAGCATAAAGAGGAGGGAGGTGTTGCTACAGATCCTACTATCCGATATAGTCGGCTTCCAGGGAGATGTAGCGGAAGTCGCTTGTAAAATGGAACACGCAGTCGGAAAAGATCTTGAAACAGCACTG
>MDTE01075295.1_pt1 | contig 15083 bp, 13 predicted proteins | sample 811231 | NCBI WGS metagenome assembly MDTE01 (sample SAMN05326651, study PRJNA326480) | marine metagenome | isolation source: seawater | place: Indian Ocean: Red Sea | collected 2010 | reverse complement strand
GTCCATTGAAACATCTGAAATGCACCATTCTATAGAGGGAATGAAACAACTCGGCATCGATGTTGAAGGTTGGTCGGATGAACGAGTTGAAGAATCGCTGGTCGCTCATGTCTTGATGGCGGATGACCAAAGTTCCTCTCACCGGTAATGGGAGAGTTCAAAGGCTACCTGCACCTGCTCTTCCCCATGGTGATGGCAGCAAAGCAAGGTGACGGGCACACGCATTTTTCGGGGCGCTATTTGGACCAGGAAAAAGTCCAGCGTGCGCTTGATGTTGCTCAGCAACACGGTGCATCCTACGCGGAGGTACGCGTGGTGTCGCTCACGGAATCATCGGTGGCGATGCGAGACGGTGTGCTGGAGCGTGCCATCCCTGGCCAAGAATTGGGCATGACCTTGCGTGTTCTTGCAGACGGCGCTTGGGGCGTTCACTCCACCACCGACCTCGCCTCGCTTGAATCCCAAATTGAACCCACCACCCGGCTTGCAAAAGCCGTTGCAAAGCGCCGTTCTTCCAGCGATCAGCCGATTGGTTTGGCAGAAGTTCCTGTGCTCCAAGATGAACAGCACTGGCGCTCAGTGCTCGATGTTCGACACACCGACCTCGACACCAAGATGGAGTTGATGAACGACCTCACCCGTGGAGCAACGGGCCATGACGAGATCGTTTCGGTCCGAACTGGATGGAGCGATGAGCACATTCACACGGAACTCATGACAACCGAAGGCATGGATCGAGTTTGGTCCTTCCAGCGTTCGCTGGTTCACGGCACCGTCACTGCGAGGAGAGAGGGTGAGGTCGTTTCTTATCGGACACGTCACGGTGGGCAAGGCGGTTTGGAAGTCATCCAGGGCTGTGATTTGGTTGAACTTGGGGCACAGGCCCAACGAGCTGCGCTTCGTTTGCTCAATGCCGAGCGTGCACCCTCTGGTAAACTTCCTCTCATCGCCGATAAAGACCTCACGGGTGTCTACATCCATGAAGCACTTGGTCATCCTTGTGAGGCAGATTTGGTTGCAGCGGGCGACTCTTGTCTCGATGGAAAGCTTGGCGAGAAAATCGGTAACGAACTTGTCACGGTGGTCGACGATCCTACGATGATGGGCGGTTATGGAGCGTATCCGGTTGATGATGAGGGCGTTGATACAAGGGAAAAGGTGCTCATCAAGAACGGAATCCTGACCGAATACCTCAACCACCGAGAAACGGCGCACCACTTCGACGTGGATCCCAACGGAGGGGCGCGGGCCCAGGATGGCCTGCACCATCCGCTTGTCCGCATGTCAAACACCATGATTCATGGAGGGCGTCATGCAGATCTGGACGAACTGATGGAGGACATCACCTACGGGGTCTACGCCTGTGGCACTCGGGGAGGACAGGTTGACACCGGCCGAGGTTCCTTCCAGTTTGCTGCTCAAGAAGCGTGGCTCATCGAAAACGGAGAGCTCACCCGCCCCCTCAAAGACGTCAGTGTCAGTGGCCTCACGCTTGAAATTTTGAAGAACGTGGACGGGCTTACTCGCGATGCATCGTTGGCTTCGCCAGGTTTCTGTGGCAAGGGCCAAACGGTGCCGGTTGGTGACGGCGGGCCTGTGATGCGAATAAGCGAAGCCTTGGTGGGATGAAGATGCTCCCTGATGGTGCTGAAGACCGTCTCCTGGCAAATGCCAACATCATCGCAGATGTCTGCAAGGCCAGCGGTGTGGACCAATGGGATCTCGTTGGCTTCCAATCCTACGGTCACCAATTGGACATTGAAGCAGGGAAAATTACGATGGCTGGCGGAGGCGGCGAAGGCGGCTTCGGTGTTCGGGTTGTGGACCAAGGAAAGTTTGGATTTGCTCACTTGGTGGACGTCAAGGGTGCAGAACGTGCAGTTTCTCAAGCGATTTCAATTGCAAAGAAGTCACCATCCGTCAAGGATTTCGTCCTTCCTTCGCTTCAACCAGCAACGGAAGTCGCCGGTCGTTTTGATGCGCGTTTGCTCGACTTGCACCCCGAAGACTTGCTTGAACAAGCCGATGCAGTCCTTTCAGAAGTCAAAAGTCTTGAGGAGCGAGCGGTCGTTACTGGCGGTGGCGTTGGTGTTTCAGCAACTGCGGGATGTTTGATGAACAGTGAGGGGATTTTGTCAACCGGTATGACCAGTTCTCACGGCATCGGCCTTCAAGTGACGCTCGATGTCAACGGGCAAGTGACGAGCTCCTATCAGGGTGATTCCAGCAGAACACAAATGGAGGCCATTCCAACATGTGTTGGACGTGCGGTGCGCTGGGCTCAAATCACGCAAAACACCATCGATGTGGAAAGCACACCCGTTGACACGCCGGTGTTGATGACGAGTGAAGGATTCTCTCCACTCTTTTCGATGGTCGTCCCTCCCGCCATGACCGGTGAAAAAATGGTGAGGAAAGAATCGTTTTGGTCGGAAAAGCTGGGTCAGCAGGTCATGAATCCAAGCCTTTCCATCGTCGACGACGGGTTGCTTCCAGGCGGCATGTCATCCGGCGCTCGTGACGGGGAAGGTGTACCCCGCCGTCAGCAAACGCTGGTCGAAAACGGCAACATGATCGGTATGCTCTGGTCAACAAGGGATGCCGCACAGCAGGTCGCTGAGGGGCGCATTGAGCAGGCAACATCAACCGGTTCTGCCTCGAGTGGAGGCCATCAAGCGCCGCCCTCAACAGGTTGCACGGAGGTCTTCTTGACGAGCAACGCAGGCACCCGTGATTGGGATGAATTGCTCGCTGCAATGGATGACGGATACGTTGTCAACAGCGTCATGGGCGCTCATACTGCCAACCCAAGCAGCGGGGACTTCTCCGTGACGACGAGCTCCATTCTCAAGGTTGAGCAAGGAGAGGTTGTTGGTGCCCTCAAACAGGCAGGGCTGTCCGGTAACCTTGCTCGTGCCCTCAACGGGGAAGTGTTGTTGGGCGATGATGTTCGCCGTCAAGGCTCGTACTCCTCCGGAAGCATGCACCTTGCCGACGTTGTTCTCATGAATGGATTGCGCGTCAATCCCGCCTGAATGCTCAAGTTCTGCAACGGGATTCTTTATGTCCTGTCGTCGTTGGTAAGATGTCCCATGGAGGTCAAGGGAGTGTCCAAACTAAACCAACCCGCACGAAAGCCCGCCGCCTGTTCTCCGTACAGGCCACGAACATCAACGCCTGACGGAGGGTTTGCGTTTGTCTGAAGGAAAATACGCCGATTACGTTGAAGCGGTTCTCAAAGAGTGTCCCGACGCGGACACCGGTGAAATTGAAGAAGCCTTTGCGAAGTATGAAAACGAATTTTACATTCCACCTCAGGATGCGATGCGCTCTGTGCTTCGTCGCTTCAAGAGTGGTACAACGCCAGCACCTCAAGGTGGCACAAATCGAACCAGTCGTGAGACGAAAAAAGTCGCCTCGCTGTCCGAACTTTCAGGCAACGATCGAGATATTGAAATCGAAGTCGCTATCATCACGCACAACATCCGCGACCAAATGATACGCGGTGAAGAGAAACAAATCGCCTTTGGCATGCTTGAAGACAACCCTTGGGAGGAAAACGGTGAACGAGTACGCTGGGATTACAAGGACTGGGGTCCACACGCAAACCTCACGGCTGGAAGCATTGTTCGTATTGAAGGTGGTAGCGTCAACGAATACAACGGAAAGATGTCCCTGAACATCAACCAGTCCTCCCGAATCGTTGTGCTGAAAGAAGGCGTCGCTACGGCTACGCCAACCAACGACCCCATCGATGTGGCCGATATTCCTGCTGAGGGGTACATCTGTGTCGTCGGACGTGTCCTTGCCTCAAGGCCCGACCAAATTCATCGCAAGGATGGTTCCGGCTCAATCGATGTCGTGCGTGGAAGAATCGCTGACGATACAGGGACGATTGGTTTTCTTTCTTGGGAACCCTTTGAGCATGAGGTGGGTGCTCTGTTAAAGATCGACGGCGCTCAAGTTCGAAGCTTCCGAAACACACCTGAACTCAATTTTGGACGGACCACACGCATCGAGGTGTTTCACGACGCCAATTTTGCTGATCTTGACACACTTAACGAGCAATCCTCAACGTCCATCTCAGGATTGACCGATGGCTCAAGGGACATTGATGCCGTGGTTCAAATCACTGAGATTTCCAAGCGTACCTTCAACCGAGACGGTGAAGAGAAGTTCCTCTGGTCGGGTCAAATCGCCGACCCAACCGGACGTTGTCGAATCAGTCTATGGGACGATTTACCCTTCAAGGAAACCGAACTCCCCGTGACGGTTCACATCAAGGGAGCACGGGTGCGTGCTTGGCAGGGCATTCCAGACATCACCGTGGACAACGCTGACCAGATGGTTGTCCTGGAAGCACCGCCGTGGGATGCAGACATGGATTTGACGAACCATTCCGTGGAAGTTCCACTCGCTGAACTTGCCGCTGGTCCGAGCCGGGTTGGCATCCAAACAAATGGACTGGTCGTCAGTGTTCGAGAGGACTCAGGCTTCATCCTCCGCTGCACAGAATGCCGGCGCGTTCTTCGCGACGGCGCGTGTTTTGACCACGGTCCCAACGAGGGTAACGAAGATGTCCGACTTCGGTTGGTGGTTGACGATGACGGTGCAACCACTGCGGTTCTCATCAACAAAGAGGCTTCACTCAATGCGCTTGGCATGGACGAGGCTACGATGAAATCAAGCGTGGAAGAGCACGGTGACCTTGGCTTTGTTCAAGTTGTCCGTGAACGCATGCTGGGGCGGTCTGTCGTGGTTGGGGGACGAAGTATTGTCGATGAGCAAGGTGCCATGATCTTGGCCGATGACTTCGCTGTTGTGGACCAGGATGCCCAAATGCGGGCGAGTGAACTTCGTGCACAATGGGGGTGGTCTTGATGGAGCGTGCGCGCATCTCCCGTCAACCCGCCCATCTTCTGCTCGCTTCCGAATACGGAAGTGCAACCCTCCACGAGAAGGGCTCTGGGGAATACGACCCTTCGTTCGTCATCACCAAACTTGGCGCAAAGGTGAATCGTGTGGTCGCTGCTGGTCTGTTGGAACGTCTTGAACTGCGTGAAACGAGCAACGGGTCCCAACTGTTCCAGGGGCAAATCCGCGATCCTACGGGACTGCATTACTTTTCAGTGGGCGATTACAATTCTGAAACGATGCGTGAATTGTCAAATCAGTGGGCAGAACGCCTTGACGATGGTGAACCCTTGCTGGTCATGATGACTGCCAAGACCCGTTGGTACCAAACCGATGAGGGGGCTGTCTACACATCCCTGCGTCCTGAAGAGGCTTGTGTTGTGAATCGCGAGGTGTATGCAAACTGGTTGCTTGACGCCTGTGAGAGCACGATGAAACGGATGAATCAGTTGACCGCTTCGCTCGAGGTGGAACCCACCATCGATGCCTTCGGGCGTGCAAATTTGCCATCGAGTTTGTTGGCTGCACGCAACCATTACGGCGAAGTGGATCTGGAGCCCTTCAAGTTGAATCTGATGCAAGCCTTGGACATTGCAGAGGGTCGAATCGAGGCCGCCACCACACCGCCTCCGGTGATGTCGCTTCCCTCTGGCGATGACGAGGGGGCGTCGTCCGACGGCGAAAACACCAATCTTTCATCGTTTATCCTGCAGGCCATCGCACATCTTGACCAGGGAGAAGGCGTTGATTTTGATACCATTCTGAAAAACGCTGTTGCGCGTGGCTTTGTGCGCGAAACCGCAGAATCCGAAATCGAAGCGCTTCTTGACACTGGACGACTTGATGAACCTCGTTTTGGATGGTTTAGAGTTGTGGCATCCGAATAAATCCGTCCAACACATTGAAGGTCTTCTCACGGTGTGGGATGGTTAGGGGTCAGACATGGGTGGATTGGATTTCTTTATTCGTCCCGCATCCGGTACTTCAAGTTCGGATTGGGTGCGCATTGCAAACGCGGACATCAAAGTGAGAATGACACGACGGTTGACACGAACGGTTATCCGTGGCCAAGAAGGCGATGACCTTCACGATGAAGGTTCTGAATCGACGTTGTACACCGTGAGTGGTGAAATTACAATTGACGAATACAAGCGTATCGTCGCCATGTTCCGAACAGGACAACCCTACATTCACGATCCTTTCGAAGAGCGAGATGTCAAGGTGATTTTCGCCGTGATGGAATACGACAGTTCCAACGAAGCTTTCCACTTTGAGCTCCTCGAAGACGTTATTTGATGAGGTGGTGCTGATGCGAAAATTAGAGGAAAAGCGAGAGCTCCTCTATGTCATTCGTACCATGGATGTCCTGATGTCCTCGGGGGTTGGTCTCGAAGCGGCCATTCACACCATTGGCCGTGGCGGCTATGGGATTATTTCCGAGGATTTTTCTGCCATGATGCAACGTTTGCAAAAGGGCACTTCTGGTGGCCTTGACCGGCAGTTGAAGGACATGATGAAGAAAGCAGAATCTGCTGGATACAAGCGTTTGCTCAACACGCTCTACACCAACGTGACCCAAAACACAGACTTGGTTGAAACGCTCAAAAAACAGGGCGCTCGAATGGAAGAAGAGCGGACCGAAGAGGTGGAAAAATACATCGAAGAATTGGGCGGTGTTCCAGAGACGCTGCTCTCCATTGGGATGATTGGACCGATCATCCTCGCGATTGTCGGTTTGGTTCCTCAACTGCTTGGCGACGGTGCCGAAGCGATTGTCGGAGCGATCGATCAAGGAATGATCAATCAAGTCGTCTCTGGCGGTTTGTTCTTTACCGTCATTGGTATGGCGCTGATTGGATTGAAAGCGCACACAAAGGACCCAGGATTGTGAGGTGAGCAGATGATCTTCGGCATTCTTGAGTCTTTCAACGACACGCCGCTTTTGCTCTACCTGTTTGTGATTGCCGTTGCCTGCATTGGCGGAGGCATTCCGCCGATGTTGGAACGTCGTCGTCGTCGTGCCATTGAGAACGAATTGCCCACGTTCCTCGAATCACTCGCAGATTCCGTGGGAGCAGGTCGTGGCCTTCAGGAAGCGATGAAAGAACAATCTGAGGCCAGCGATTCTCCTTTGCCCACGTTGTTGCGAGAGACGCTTCAAGAAGGCCATGCGTCCTCTTTTGAAGCAAGTTTGGCCGCCTTCGCTGCCAAAACGCGTTCGAGTCAAGTACAACGGGTCATGATGCTGATTGAAACAGCGTTGCAACAGGACTCTTCGTTGAGGGATATTTTGGGTGATTTGAGTCGAGATTACGAACGCTTGAACGACTTGATGAACCGAAGAGAAAGCGAGCTTCAAGGCCGAGGCATGCTTATCATCATCTTTGTAAGCATCGGCTTACCAGTTCTCATCGCGTTCATCGTTGGCTTGTTCGCACCAGCCAGCAAAGGCTTCCAAATCGCCTCTTTCAATCAGACCTTCTCCCTCTTCTTCGCCGCCGCATCGGCCGTTGGTGTTGGCGTATCTGGCCGAATGATGGGTCGTTTGCGTGATACGTTGTGGTGGTTGCCCTTGTGGATGGCTCTTTCCATGGGGCTTTATTTGGGCGCAGTGAAAGCGGTTGGAGGTTGAATGTATGTCAGAACAAATTTTGGAACAATACGGTCGAGTCACGATTTACACAGAGGCAAATCACCCCTCCCCCATCTACCATGTGGACGGGGATATCCAAGCCAATCCATACGGCGACCTCGCAGCATTGTTTGAGGACGATTCGCTTGAAGAAGTCATGTACAACGGCGGAACGCAATGCGTGAAGGTTGCTCATCGAAAACACGGCATGTGCCGCACGAACATCTGGATCGATGACGATTCAGGCCTTCAAATCGCCAAAAACATCGCCTCGTTCACCAACGTCCCACTTGGTGACGGCCCTGGACTGGTGCCCATCTTTGACGGCCGCCTTCCCGACGGTTCCCGTGTCAACGGTACCATCCCTCCAGTTTCTCCAGACGGGCCGACCCTCACGATTCGTAAGTTCCAAGAGGACCCGCTTACGATGATCGATCTGGTCAATTTCGGTACCGTCAATTCACGGTTAGCAGCGATGATGTGGGTTTGGATCGAGGGATTGGATAGCCGTCCCGCAAACTTCGTTATCGCTGGTGGGACAGGTTCCGGTAAGACCACGACCTTGAACTGTCTTGGAATGTACATCCCCTGGTCTCGTCGCTTGCTCACGGTAGAAGACACTGCTGAATTGCAGGTCTACCATGACCACTGGTTGCGGATGGAAACTCGCCGAGAACGGCCCGATGGAACCGAGGAAGTGGACATGAACGATTGCTTGAAATCAAGCCTGCGTATGCGTCCTGACAGAATCATTGTCGGTGAAGTTCGTGGGCCTGAATGTGCAACCCTGCTGACGGCGATGAACACCGGTCACGACGGTTCCTTTGGTTCACTCCACGCCAACACGGCGCAAGAAACGGTGACTCGAATGATCAACCCCCCGATGAACGTCCCACCCATCATGCTCAGCGGATTGGACCTCATCATCATCCAAGCACGCCTTCACGTGAACGGAAAAACTGCGAGAAAAATCACCGAAGTCGCAGAAGTTGCTGGTATGGAGGGCGACAAACCTCGTCTCAATGCTATTTGGAAGTACAATGCGGCCACCGACCAAATTGAAGAAACGGGGATTCCTTCAAAGCTCCGTGAAACGATTTGCAACGCAGCTGGTGTGACACCCGATGTTTTCGAGCGACATGTCAGTCAACGCCAAGCCATCATTGAAGATCTCTGTTCCCGAGGTATTTCCGATATTCAGACGGTCACATCCGTAATCCAGAACTTCTACGCTCAACAACATTGAATCAACCGTTTAATCGGTTGAGTAAGTCGTCGATTCGGTCGATTTTTTTCCTTGCCCGAGCGATGTTGTCTGACGCGTCGGCAACCGATTCAGCAACCTCGGCTTCTTCCGCTTGAACGGGGTCCTCGGTTGGTTTGAAACTCGCTGCTAAGGTCTTGAGTTCGGTGACGATGGCATCCACTTCAGTTTCGCTGACCAGGACGCCAGGAGCGATTCGGGGAATTTCGCTTGGAGAAAGATAGCCCAACTCTGCCCCAAGAATACCGGAGCAAGCCAAGACTCGTGGTCGCAGGTTACTGGTGTTCACTTCGTATCCTTTGGACTCCAAGAAACGAATGACAAGGGCTTGTTGTGCTTCATCAAATCCTTCTTCGCTTGTTTCCAATACGGTTTGGACCAATTCTTCGAACGAAGCGATGTTTCGCTCCAACCGTTCGATGGTCATTCGTTCACGTTCATTCATATGGACAGCACCACGATGCAGGATTCGCATCATTCGCTGGCGGCGCTGCACGATAGGGTCGTGGAGTGCTTGTGTTTCCATGATTTCAATGTGGAGATCAAACAAGGCATGCAAACGCCCTGAAACGCTGGGGACGCGCAAATCCAACCCAAGTTCTCTTGCTTCCTGCTCAAAGGCCATTCTCGCTTTAACAACATCTCCTTGATGCAGTGCTAGGATGTTTTCAAGTCGGTCGCGCAATGAACTCCGTCCCTCTTCAAACCGTCGTAGAGCCTCGCGCTCGCTCCATGATTGTGGCAAGGCCGTGGCTGCGGTGGTTTCGTTTTTCATTTGGAAATCCAACTCCATGATGGTGTTTGCAACCGCTTGGTGGACCGGTGGGAAATCTGTGGCAAAGCCTTGATTGCGCAATGAGTGGATGAAGGCATTCATGTCATCCACGTTGGTGGTTGAGGAAACCATGAGGAAATCTCTCGCAAAAGCACGGACTTCTGGCATGCGTTCGTTCAATTCCATCAACGCAGTTTCAACCTCAAGGCTGTGAATCTCTGGGGCTTCCGTGTGCTGAATCATGGGTGGAGCAGAGGGTTGCGATTCAGTTGAATCGCGACGCAAGGCTTCATCGATGGTCGATGAAAATTCGGCAGAAGCCACATCGTGGCCCTGTGTTGCAAACTCCTCTCGCATGGTGGTTTCTTCCTCGAACGTCCAACCATCTTGATGTTCGTCAACAAAGGTGCTGACCGACGATTCAACTTCAGCGCGTTCGGGAGATGGCACGGGTGGGGAGGCGCGTGGAATGGTGGTTGACGATTTTGGCCGCCGCAGACTCTTCTTGACTTTCCCCCAAGCATTTTCCTGTGAGGCAAGTACACCTGCGACTCGAGCGAGGAGGCTCTGTTTGTTTCCAGAGAGCGGAAGTTCGAGTTCTTTGCACATGGCATGGAGTTCGTCCCGCGTCATTTCATCAAGTGTATCGGTAGAAAGAGACTTCGGGTCGTGGTTCAAGTGGAGGTAGAGACGTTGTCTGCGGGCTTTGATTGAGCCTGACTTTTTGATGCCAAAGACCCCAAGAATCTCTCCAAGATCAGCATTGGGGATGGCACGCAGGCCTGCAGTGGAGAGGTCCCAATCAGTAAGGATGAGGTGCCGAATGAGACGGGCTCGCAGCGCTTCAACGGGACCTGTTTTCGGCAAATCATGACGTGCTGCAACCGTTTTCAATTCGTCAAATCGGGCTTTGTACAGGTCGCCAAGTTGTGTCGATGTGTCCATGGCAACCTCACCTCTACGCCTTTTGCCGCATTGAAAGCATATATGTCTTCGCCGTCCAACAAGCCTGCAAACGGCGGTTCGTTGAGCGATTGACAAAGGCCGAAGGCATTCAATCATCCATGTTCATCATCCGGGGGCGAGCCTCGCTGAACAGGGCGGGCAGGCCTGGAATCTTTCGCTGTGATGCTTCGTGGTCGGATGTCATGATGGTGTACAACTCCATGAATTCTCTCAAGAGGTTGACCATGCCAACATGGCTGTTCTCTGGCGTGACGATACGTTCACATGCGGCTGTAACCGTGCCTTGGGGGTTGAGGGTCTCAATGAGCATTTCAACACGGGGGCCTGATTGATAGACGCCCTTCCGCTTGTTTGGATCCACCAGCGAATTGAGCAGCGTTTCGTCACCTTCGGCATTTGCTTTTTTCAGAAACGTCGAAATTTTGCGTTGCTCAACATACAAGCCAACGATGGGGCGCAAGGATGGCTCCAAACTCTCCAACATGGTCTGTTCCAGTCGGTATGCAAGTTCGGCACTTGGGTCGACCATTTCCTTGATACTGGCTTTGGGAAATCCTTCCCTCGTAACGAGGAGCGTAAATCCATAGAGAGGCGGGGGTATGAAGCGTTCTCGGTTGGATTCACTTTGGTCGCGCTGAAGTCCAAGTGTATGCCTTCTACTCTTCATTCTATAGTCGGCGTGCACGGCCCGAGGTACGATCAAACCCTCGAGTCGCCCCAATGAACGCTGTTCCTCAAACCATGGCCAACGCTCGTCTTCATCGAGTTGACTGAACGCCTCTTCTCCGTTCAATTGAACGACCATCTCATCAACATTCAGCAATTCAATATCGGGTCGCATACGCCTCATCTGACGACGTAGAAGCTCGTTGTCGCAAACCACCCTTGCACCTTGCTTGAGGTATTCTGGCTTATCCTCGCCGACCAAGACCCAAGTGGGCTCTTTTCGAGGCAAAAACCCAGCGATCATGAGCCCTGAAACATCAAGTTCGTTCCAGTCAAAGGCGCTCATTGCCACCATGTCTGCGTTGCCGTCTTTGAGCATCTGAATCGCAGCCTCCATGTGGGGAAGTTGCTTCATCAGCAAGTCACGGTGCTTTCCCTGCGTTTGCACGGTACGTTCGATCTGCATCCGCACACCGTCACCCTTGGCAGGCGTCGTGAGAATCACCAAACGCTCCTCGGATTCCATGCAAGCACCTCGGCGGAGGTCGCCCCCCACGGGTTACGGGCGTGGACGACCGGTTAAGAAGCCCTCCGTTGTGGGAGGGGTGTGCGCAGCGATGTCGAGGTCTTCCAATCCGCGCTGGAATCCATGCGCGAAGAGGTCAATCAAGCCCTCAAGGATCTCATTGACCACGAGGTGTCCTTGGGTGCTGGCGAGGTCGCTTTGGAAGCGGGACGCGTGCTCAATGCGGGGGGCAAACGCCTTCGACCTCTCTTGTTTCTCTTGGCGTATCGTCTCGCAGGAGGCACCCAACAAGACGAGGTGATGCCGCTTGCGCTTGCCTTTGAATTGATTCACACGGCCACCTTGGTGCACGATGACATCAACGATGATGCCCGCCAGCGTCGCGGCATCCCCACCATTCATGCCCAAACAGGTCAAGCCAAAGCGGTGATTGCGGGCGATTGGCTGTTCGTACAGGGTTTTGGACTTGGAGGCCGTTACAGCGAACAAATCGTCACGGTGATCGCCCGTTGTTGTGCTAACATCGCTGTCTCCGAATACCATCAACTCGACCATGTGCTGAACCTTGCGACATCGCCAGAGGATTACCTGTCGATCGTTCGCGGAAAAACTGCAGGGCCATTTGCCGCTGGATGTTATGCGGCGGGTTTGGTCGCTGGCCTTGAAGAAGAGCAAGCCAAGGGTTTGGAGCGGTTCGGCATGGAATTGGGCATCGCGTTCCAACTGGTGGACGATTTGCTTGATTTGCGCGGCGACGAGCGAATGGGTAAACCAAGAGGCGCTGATGTTTACGAAGGAAAGATGACGCTGCCACTGATCCACGCATTGACCTTGTCCCATGGAGCAAACCGTGAGCGTCTTTCTCAACTGATCGAACACTTTTCAGATGAAGATTTTGACGAACTCATGACCTTGCTTGAGCGCTCTGACAGTCTTGATTATGCAGAGATTTTGGTGCGAACGCACCTTGAACGTGCCCAAGCGGAATTGGCGGCATTCCCGGACAGTGATGCCAAATCGATGATGCTGGTCATCACGGATATTGTCAAAGAACGGCATGCATGAGGTGTTGATGTGGCCGTCAAGGAGGTTGAGCACCGTCAAGTCATTGTCGTAGGGGCCGGTCCAGCAGGGAGTGCGGCAGCCCAACGCCTCGCAGAAGCCGGCGTCGATGTGTTGGTACTCGAGCGTCGAACCGTTGTTGGAAACCCGGCACAATGCGGCGAATGCATTCCCAATTGGGGGGAAGTCATTGCCACCTTTCACCATCTTGATGACCATGACTGGCTCAAAACCTACTTTGAGTTTCCAGAGCGACTACGGCTTCACCGCCTTGACAACATGCGTGTTTTCCTCCCTTCTGGAAAATCATACGATTTTGAATTGGATGCCTTTGCAGGACATCGGCTCCAATTCGATGGCTATCTGGCAGACAAAGCCGTTCGTGCAGGTGCTGAAATTCGCGTCTCGACGGCCCTCAAACGCATTCAACAACAACGAAAAGCCAACCGAGAAGTGTTGGTGACCAACGAAGGGCGTTACAGTTGTGACTACCTCATCGATGCATCTGGAAGCCTCGCCCACGTTGGTCGATTGAAGCATGGACAAGACCCCGCCTTCCGACCAGACGACCAGGTTCCAACCGTCTATGCACAAGTTCGTGGTGATGTCCCTGAAACCTTTGATGTGTTCTTGGGTTCTGTTGCCCCGTCCGGCTATGCTTGGATCATCCCGAAAGGCCCCAACACCGCCAACGTCGGACTGGGTGTACGTGCAGGCAAACTCAAAGGGTCGCTAAAAGACCATTTGGAGCAATTTTGCAAGGATTTGAACCTTGAAGTTCTCTCCATTGGAGGTGGATGGATTCCCATGGGAGGGCCTGTCAAACGCATGGTTGATGGCACAACACTCGCTGTCGGTGATGCAGCTGGGCTCGTCATGCCAAGCAACGGGGGAGGCATCAGTCAAGCCATCATTTCGGGATGTTTCGCTGCAGAGTCCATCCTTGAACACCTTGAGGATGGGACTCCTCTGCAAGGCTACGAAGAACGAGTTCGAGCGAGCATGGGGCGTGCACTGAAAAATTCACTTCGCAGCAAAAACATGGGCTATGCTTTCCTTCGAGGGGACATCATGACGGAGATTATCCTTCGCTGTCTTGGGCCCATCGGGGGCATCAAACGTGCCATGGAATGCGACCGACCCCTTTGGGTCATTTAGGGCTCCTCGTCGCCAAATCCAATCTTGGGTCGTTCGTTCCATCGGTTGGTTCAAGTGATTTGACGGCCTCGTAGCGTCATGCGAGGGACGCTACGGCGAGATGAAGAGGCGGTGAGCCCCGTCATCGCTACCGTCCTGCTTCTCGCGATCACGGTCATGCTCTCAAGCATGGTCTTCGTTCTGATGCAAGGCGCGCTCACAACGGTTGAAAAATCGCCACCACAAGCTACGGTCAGCGTGCGCTCGCTCGACAACGGCTTCCATGTGGTTCGTATCACAAGTCTTGACCAATCCATCGACCCTGCTCGTTTGCAATACGACCTGCTCCCTGCAAATCTCACCGAGTCCTTTCCCATTCGAGGCCAAGTTTCCGATGCGGACGTCTATGGGGTCATCGGTTCCAATTTTTCATTCCATGACCGAGACGCTGGTTACTCGGTGACCCAAGGCGATTATTTCGTCATCGATTCGCAAACGATCGGCGCTGACGACGGCACGTGGCGATTCCGTTTGGTCGAGGAAACGGCTGGCGTGTTGCTCATTGACGTGACCTTGCCTGCGATGCGGTGAGATCAACCGCCGATGAACGACATCTCGACCTTTTCTTGTGAGGTCGTGAACGAACTTCGCTCTGCAGAATATTGGTCCCTACGTTTTGTCCAGATGGACTCGATAGCATGCAAGATATCCGCTTTCGTTGCAGACATTCGCAACATGGCCTTGATGTCGTGACCGGTTGCTGCGAATAAACAGGTGTACAGTGAGCCGTTTGCAGACAGGCGAGCACGTGTACAATCGCCGCAAAAAGGCTCGCTGACGGAATTGATGAAACCGAATTCCTGCCCGCTCTCCGTTACCCATGCACGGGCGACAGCGCTTCGTTTTTGATCTTCTTTCGCGAAAAGAGGGCCGACATGATGTTCAATGCGTTTGCGGATTTCCTCTCCGGTGAGCACATCTTCCATGTTCCATGCATTGGTGTTGCCAACATCCATGAATTCAATGAATCTCAACGGCGCACTACGTTCCATGCAAGCATCTGCTAACTTGGTGATTTGATGTTCATTGACACCTTTTCTCACAACGGTGTTAACCTTGACGCCAAGACCTGCATCCTGAG